>Ga0187782_10000801_pt1 | contig 21932 bp, 30 predicted proteins | sample 0715_SJ02_MP15_2_FD_132454 | JGI IMG/M metagenome (GOLD analysis project Ga0187782, IMG submission 132454) | Tropical peat soil microbial communities from peatlands in Department of Meta, Colombia - 0715_SJ02_MP15_20_MG | ecosystem: Environmental > Terrestrial > Soil > Wetlands > Peat | place... | reverse complement strand
GGCGTAGTCAACAAACGAATCGCCACCCTCCTCGTCTGTCTTCCTGTGCCCATTCGTCGCCAGCGATGCTAACCGACCTTTGACCTGGTTCAGAACAGCCATTGCCCTATCGACCATCCCTAGGCTGGCGTACAGCGATCCAGCTCGCGCAGCCGCAGCGTCTGCCCACACATCCTTGCCGTGCCTTAAGCATAGCTCGGCCGCGCTGCGCTCGATGCTAGCGGCAATCATCACGTTGGGGAACCAGAGAGCAATTTCCTCCGCATCACGGAGTGCCTTCACTCCCTTGTCGAAGGCCCCGCCGAATCCCCAGGCGAGCCCCGCCGCCTGCAACCAGCGGGCTTGTCCGAAGGGCTCCATACCCTCGACCTGGGACTTGCATTCCCTCAGCAACGCCCACGCTTCCTGGGCTTGGCCACGGCCCGCCAAGATTCGAGCCGCGCTGACCTTGAGATAGGCAAACCGCTCCGATTCAGGCCTTGGCCGCGTCGCTGAAAGGTAGAGTTGGAGGGCACGGTCGTCCCGCCCCTGCCCCTCGTAGGCCAGTCCTTCGAAGATCGTGGCCCACAGCTGCGGTTCCAACAGGCCCCACGCACACCCTTGCCGACGAAGCGCATCCATGGTCTCAGGTGTCCAAGCCGACGGGGACTCGCGTTGCCAGTCGCTTGCGATCCCGAGTACGGCGGCCATGAGGTCCGCCGATCGGTCCGCAGGCGCGACAACAAGCGGGTACGCGAAGAGTACTCTAAGAGCCATCGGGTAATCGGCGTGAAAGACCCTGACCATGGCCTCATGGATGACATGCTGCTTCCAAGCGTCCGGGTCCACTGGACAGGCTAGCGGGATCTGTAACCGCGCCAGAATGCGTTCGATCGTGCTCTGCTTCAAGCCCACGACGTTCTGGCGCTCCGCGTGAGACAGTCTACTCATGCTCATGTCCTCACCGCTGAGATCCGCCAAGCGGAGTCCTACGGCTTTTCTCAAGTGACGAAGACACGATCCTCGAACCGGGAAGCCTGTGCGATACATCGGTTAGCGATCCCCGTGGGGGGCGGTCGTGTGCTGGCGACCGCTCGAGCACCGCCGTTCTCCTTTCTACAAGATGTCCGAGCGCGCACACGGACACGCTTGCTCCGTTCGCGCGTTTCAATTCCAAGAGCTACAACTCGACGTCATGCGCTTCGTCGCCGAGGAGGCTGCTCCGTTGCTTGAAACACATGCAACTGTCTCAAGCAGCCGCTCCTTCCGGAGCGACGGCGCCACCCCGATAGTCCTGGGGCCGGCTTTCCGCTTCATTGAGGCCTGCCCGCCAACGGCGGGGCTTACGTCCCCTCCACGGACGTTTCGTGTCTCCGGGCCACTCCCGGCGACAACCTGGGCCGCAAGAGCGGCCAGATTCTTGGCAGCGTTGAGATCACGGTCGAGCTCCAACCCGCACGCGTCACAACGGAAGACCCGCACCCACAGGGGCAGCGTGGCTTTGACTGCCCCGCAGCGGGAACACGTCTTCGAGCTCGGGAACGTGCGTGGGGCTGCGACAAACCGCGATCCGTACCAGCAGCACTTGTAGATGAGTTGGCGGCGCAACGCGGCCATGCCGGCGTCGGCGATCGCCCGGCCCATGCGGGGAGAGCGCATCATGGCGGACACCCCGAGGTGTTCGGCGACGACTGTCCCGTACGATGTCGCGAGCCTGCGCGTCAGCTTGTGGGTGGCATCCTCACGAATATGCCTGACCCGCGCATGCGCACGACGCAGCTTGCACTTCGTCTTCTGCCAGCCCGTGCCGCCTTGTGTGCACCGGGAGAGTCGGCGGCCCAACCGAGCGATTGTGTTGAGGGCTGTCTTCAGCGGCCGTGGGGTCGGGATAACCTCGCCGTTCGATAGCACCGTCTTGCCTAATCCGGCATCGACGCCAATCGCCGTGTCGAGCCGCGGAGGTCGGCGGACATCGCGCTCAACTTCGCAGGTGAAGCTCACCTGCCACCGGTCGCCGTCCAGCGACACGGTCGCTGCGAGGATCCGAGCGGTGCCGGCCTCGAGCTTGGCAAGCAACGCTGAGGTAGCCTCATGGGTACGGAGCACCCCGATACGTGGGATCTGGATGTGGGTACGATCCACAACACGGATTGCGCCCGTCGTGAAGCGCACCGATTGGCGACCGCGGCCACGCTTCCGAAACACCGGGAAGGCCATGCGCCTGCCCCGACGCGTCCCCTGCCGGCTATGGAAGAAATTGTGCAGTGCGTTGGCGAGGCCCTCGAACCCGGCGTTGTAGGCCTCTTTTGAATTCTCGCGCCACCACGGGCCGACAGTCGCTTTCTGGCAGTTCCACTCATTTCGAAGCGCGCGCATCGTCCAGGGCACCATCACGACTTCCCCACGGGCCCGCGCCTCCAACCGGGACTGCACCAGAGCGAGCCCCCAGTTGAACGCGAACCGCTTGGCACCGACATGCGAGCGGAGCATCTGCCCCTGCGGCGGGGACGGGGCCACTGCATACCGATAGGCTTGCAGTACTCGCATCAGCGGCCCGCCTTAGCGCATCTTAGCGCTGCGATGGTCCGATCCACGAGCTCGACCAGGGTCGTGCTGATCCGTGAACTGACCAGCAGGCCGAGGACCCTCCGCCGCTTGCCATTGAGTTCGGACCCTATTTTCAGTCACATCTCTCCCTCCATGGCCCGGTGAATCCCGGAAGCTCCGCGACCGACATCGTGAAACATACGCGTTGCCCAGATGAATGGTGGGGAAAGGTTGTTGCGTGGTAGTAGTAGGTTGCCGATATAGAGAGGCATGCGTTCCCTCCCCGAAACTAGATCAGCCTCCCCACCCGTGCCGAGGAGGCTGCTCCATCGGCAACCCGGCTGGCTTGCCAGCAGTTGGCTGGCCTGCCCCGTGGCTTTGCGGCCCCAGGTCTCCCTGGGTGTGCCCTTATCGACGGGTCTTGCTATTCAGCTGCTTCTTGCTACCCTGCCACCGGTCCCCCATCCGGAGGTACTTGCAAAGGTTGAACACCCCAATACCGACTCAGCGCAGACATAAAACCGTAGTCTGGCATAATAAGTTAGCATTTCCGGCCTATGAGCACAAGAAGTTTATCCGCCCGGGTTGCCCGGTGGTTCCCTGCTACTTCCCGGGCATGCTCCACTACCCTGGTCATGTGACATCCTCCGCACTTACCAATGGGATCCTCGACGCGCTCATGGCGGCGTTGCGGGATGAAATCACGGCCGCGAAGACCCTCCGGGGGGACACGACGACGGCTATGAGCGATGGCCACCGGACCATGCAAGGGTCGGATTCGTCCATGTACACCTTCCTGGTCGACCGCTCCCTCATGGCGTCCGATGATACCCCGGTCGAAGTTGAGGTCCGCGGTCGGCGGTACCCAGGCTCCGTCATCTCCTTGATCGGCGACGAGATCACGGTCAATATCGAGAGCCCCGAAGACTTGGGGGACGTGGTCCCGCATGCGGGGCTGATCACGAATCTCTGGTTCTTGCCGAACCGTCTATTGGAACGCTTCCAGTATGTCCGAGACGGCGACGAGGTAGCCAATCTCGACCTTGCTGATCTTGTCTTCACGCCGGCGACGACGCCGATGGCGCCCTCCACACTTCCCCCGCTTCCATCGCTCTCGTCCGACGGCGCGAGTCTCAACCCAAGCCAGCTCAAGGCGATCCAGACGGCGGTCGCGTTGCCGGTGAGCTTCGTCTGGGGTCCGCCCGGGACCGGCAAGACGGCGACGCTCGCTGGGATCGCGGAGACGTTCGCCCAGCGCGACCTGCGGGTGCTCGTCGTTGCCCACTCCAATGCGGCCGTGGACGAGGCTACGATGGATATCGCGGCCGCGCTCCAGCATACGCCGTTCTATGAGAACTATCAGATCCTGCGGCTCGGGCACTTCCGGGCGCCCGAGCTTGACCGGTATGATCGTGTGCTGTTTACGCGGATCACGGCGGCGCTTCAGGCACGGTTTGGGAGCGACCGGGTGACCTTGTTGGCCAATCAGAAGCTCTACCTCGAGCGCGCCCGGATCGTCTGCACGACGCTCACGCAGACGTTTCTCTCGGGCCTCTTTCCGGCGGCGCCCTTCGATGTCTGCTGCGTCGATGAAGCCAGCATGGCCTCCATGCCGGCGCTCTACTGGGCGTTGAGCCGCGCCCGTAGCCACGCTGTGCTGGCGGGCGACTTTCTTCAGTTGCCACCCGTAGCACTGGCCGAGACCGCGGCGGCGAAGAGTTGGCTCGGCCGCAGCATTTACCAGCACCTGCAGATCGACACACCGAAGCGGGCACGGCACGATCCTAGGGTCGCACTCTTGGATGTGCAGTACCGGATGCACCCGCAGATCGCATACCTGCCGAACACGTTGTTCTACGACGGTCTCCTAACGACCCCGCCCGAGGTCGCCGCGCGGCCCGGCCCGCAGCCGCCGCTTACGCTGGTCGACACGGCCCAAGGCGGCGGCTGGTCTATGCGCGTCAACGGTGGCAGCAGGTTCAACATCCACAGCGCCCTCACGGCCGTCCTCCTCGCTCAACGCCTTGTTGGAATGCCGCCACAACCGCGCCAAGTGGCGATTGTAACGCCCTACACCGCTCAAGCGCGGCTCGTTGGGTCGCTCCTACGTGACCTCAAGCTCGAGCGCGCGGTCCGGACGGCCACCGTTCACCGGATCCAGGGGGGCGAAGTCCCCACGCTCATCTTCGACTCTGTAGAAGCTCCAGGGGAGCGGCCAGCGCCGATGGTAGACGATACCCGCGAGCCGGCCGCGCGCCTCCTGCTCAACGTCGCGCTCACCCGGGCCCAGCAACGGCTCATCATGCTGGCGCATCCAGCTCACCTGCGGCACTCGCTCCGGCCGGAGGCTTCGCTCGTTAGGGCCGTAGCGGCTTTCGCGCGTGCTACCACGCCGGTGCCGAGTCCAACCCTTACCGCTCCCGAGACGGCCCGACCATTGGAGACTGATCTCGCGGATGCAATGGCGTCCGTGCTGGTGGTGGTCCGGGACGGTCGCCATGCTGGCCGCCTTCCGGCCTTGCTGGCGCGTGTTCGGCCCCGTGTTGCCGTCTCAGCGATCGTGCCGCCAGGGGGCAAGATCGAGCACCAGGGACTCGTGGTACGCCGGATGCCGGGGATCTCCGATGCCGCATCCGTCGTCGTCATTGACGGCCGCATCATCTGGGAAGGAGCCGGGCTGTTCAACGGCGGCATGGCCCGCCGACTCGAAGCACCGCGAGCGGCCGCGCTATTGGAGCATTCGCTCGCACGGACAACCGGGGTGGCAAGCCCGTCGTCGAATGCGGTAACCATCCAGACACGCGAGGCATGCCCGACCTGCGGGGCGCTCCTGGTGGCCACCTTTGAGAGCAAGGACGTGCTGCTTACATGTGGGCGTGCACCTGATTGCGAGTTCTCGCGGCCGTTGCGGAAGCATGCTCGGGTCACGACGGAGCGCGCCTGCCCGGCGTGTGGACGGCCCATGATCCTCCGCCTCGGCAACTTTGGCCCGTTTCTCGGATGCTCCGGGTACGGCCAACACGTGTGTAAGCGGACCATCAATTTGGGGCGGAGCCGCGTGGCGTCCTAAAGGCCGCGGCAACCAACCGAGGATTGCATTGAGGCTAGACCGCCTCTTCTGGCGGCATATCGATATCGGGCTCGGCGACGAGGCCTCGCTGAACTCGGCCACGCTTCACCAAGATCACCTTTTGAGCCGCAGCGACGAGACGGCTCACCTCCGCCAGCAGGGGATCCTCAATCTTCCCCTTCATCCCCTGCCGCCGCAACCACGTTAAAGCGCGATCTTTGTCCGAGACACCGGGCTTGGCAGTGGCGGCCCCGGCCACGAAAGCCAGAAAATCATCGGACTTGACGTATTGCCCGTCCTCCGTCCGGAGAAACCCTTGGAAATCGAGCTGATACCGATCCTCGGACATCGTTTTCACCTATCCTGCCCCGACCAGGGCCAGCGGCTCGACCAGTTCCGGCCCGTTATTGACCGGGCTGTTCACCCTCGGACTCACTGGCCAGCTTCGGAGCGTCCCGTTCGGAGACGGCCGCAGGAGATCCCGGATCGCCCCCGGTCCCTCGCCTAACCAGGCGGACCAGTCCGCCTCTTCGACAATAACCGGCATCCGGTGGTGCAAGGCCGCTACATCCTCGTTGGCCGCCGTCGTAACGATCGTGAATGTCCGGACCTCGCGACTTTCGTCGGGTGCCCGCCACGCTTCCCAGAGTCCCGCCAGCGCCATGGGACGTCCATCGGTTCGTCCGATTGCATACGGCTGCTTCCGACGTTGCCCGGGAATGCGCTGCCACTCGTAGAACATGCCGGCGGGTACCAAACACCGCCGATGAGCGAACCGTCCCGGAACATCCCCGACTTCGCGACGGGCTCTCCGCGTGCGTTGATCGGCTGCCGGGTTTCTTTGGGATCCTTGGCCCACCGAGGGACGAAACCCCATCGGAGCAGCTCCACTCTTCGAGGAGCCCCGTCCTCCCCGGCTCCCAGGACCACCGGCGCCTCCCGGCTCGGGCACAGATTCCAGGTCGGCAGTCAGTCCGGCTCGTCTTCGGGTTCGCTCCGCATGTGGAAAATCTGCCAAATGTCTCGAGGCAGAAGATAACTCCCGAATCGGCCGCACATCTAACTCTCCCCTACCCTCCGGGCGCTCTCGCTCGGCTCCGATGGTACCACCGGGGGAAACGCTTGGGGATCGTGTGCATGTTTGCGGCGGATAATTCCCGTCGCCAGCACCGTCAGGCGGGCAACATCCTCCCAGGATAGCGTGGCAACGTCACCCGACACACCATGCTGACGCATCCACTCCCCAGCATGGTCGTCACCGGTAACGCCACAATACGCGGCAGCGCGATCCATGAGATCGAGGAAATCCTCGTACAGGGGGCCGCCCACCGTCTATTGCCTCCTCTCGTCTCTCGAATCCGTTCGGACTGTACCACAGAAAGCTCGTGCCGAACACGCGAGATCATCACGTCCGAAGCTCAAACACCTCGAACACAGCTTTCACCACGCGAGGGTCAAACTGGGTGCCGGCGCAGCGCCGCAACTCGGTGAGGGCATCCGCATGCCGCGCGGCTGTCCGATAGGGTCGATCTTCCGTCATCGCGCAGTACGCATCAACCGCGGCCAGAATCCGTGCGCCAAGCGGAATCTCCTCGCCTCGAAGTCCATCGGGATATCCCGTGCCGTCCCAGCGCTCCTGGTGGTGGCGAACGAGCTTGGCCACTCCCTGCATCCACGGGACCGCCCGAAGAATTTCTTCGCCGATGATCGGGTGCTGGCGCATCAACACCCACTCGTGGTGAGTCAACGCTCCCGGCTTCTGCAGAATATCACCGGAGACACCGATCTTGCCGATGTCATGGAAGCGCGCCGCCCAGCGAATGTGATCGACCTGGGTGGCGTCGCATCCGAGATGTTGCGCCAGGACGACGCACACGCGGACCAGTCGCCGGCTGTGCGCCGCCGTCGGGCTATCATGTGCCTCCATTGCATGGACGAAGCTAACGACGACCTGCGCATAGGCGCGCCGTGTGGCCTCGCGCAACTGCGCCTCACGAATGGCAGTCCCTGCCGTCACGGTAATGCCCCGAAGAGTGTGTCGGTGGGCCGCTGACATGTCTCGCCTCATTGGCACAGATTATCCCGTTCCGGTACCTTAGACGACGCGAGACGGGGAACGTCTCACACGGGGAGACGCCTCAGGGGGGCTGCCTAAGAAAATCCCAACAAACCTGACCGATGCGTCTCACAGATGACCCGTCCCAACGGGGACCCGCATCACATCTTGCAAGGCGAGCACCGGTTGTTTCCTGGACGCTCAAGCGTTGCGTCAAGTGACGACCAGCCCGCAGCGTCGGTCAGGAGGCTCTTCGCCGACCACCTTCAGATCCTCTCGCGCGGTAGGCTACACGGGTAGCACGCAACCTGCACCCCGGGCCGCCTCAGTGAAGATGTTGGCATCAGCATCTAGCACTCTGATTTAGCCTGTCCTTTGCTCCGCGTTAACGTCGGTCTGCTACGATACGGTGCGACAGCATCGACCGAAGGAACTTGCTATGGGGATCTTGCTACTCGTGGTCGCGGTCGTCTTGGTGCTCGGTGTCGAGTTCGTCTTGATCGTGCGCAGAGCGTTGCCGGCGCCTTACGGAGACGCGCTGGAACCAGACCCCTATCTCTGGTCCTTGTACAGGGCTGATGCCGATCCATATGTCCGGGCAAGGAGTGTGACACCCGAATACACGTCTGTGGCGGCAGACCTTGGAGGCTTGCCACACCGCGACCCTCGCGCCCAAGATGCACGGGCCGCGAGCTAGCCTGCACATGCTGGCCGCGATGGACGACGCGCTAACGCAGACGTTGCGTTCCTACCCCTCGGGGAGGGCTCGATCATCGCGACCCCGCCGATCCATTCGTGACGCCACGGCGATGGCGTATCTTGTCGTCATCATCGGCACCCTTGTCGCTGGAGCCGCTGCGGTGCACCTCACGCTGTACCGGCGGGTCGAGTGCCGCCTTGGATTCCGGTGACGTTGTCGGACGGTCGTGCAGACATCCTGCCGAAACTAGAGTGGCGGGCTCTTCCAGATGCCCCTTGCCCCGTCTGTGCCCGATCGATAGTCCAGACCACTGTCGCGTCAAACCCGGGCTCTCTTGTTTGGAGACAACCTGGTGTGTCGCGGCTGACTTGTTGGGGGGAGCTGGTTACGCTAGCATGAGGCGTGAGGGCTGACCTCTTCCATCGAAACGGTTGTGTCTCGGGGGACCCGTGTCAGCGGCTACGGCTGATACCGCAGCCACTCTCGTACGGCGAACTTATCGGAGACATTATGCCATTGATCGACCCCCAACAAGCCCCAACGATCCCAGGGGTGGACTCGCCAGCCGAGCTATACTGGGTGCTCCAAGCGCCTACCCCTCTTGCAGGGATGAGATACCCGCGGCCGGACTTCCCCTGGAAGAACGTCGCCGACGCAGGATTTGAGTACGTCGTGTCGCTCCACCTTGGCGACTATGACCCCCACCCGTTGAAACCGCTGCTAACCGTCCAGCTCGAGGATTTGGCGCACGGCGGTGCTCCGCTCGATCCTGCGGCAGAGCAACGGTCGATTGTGACGGTCGCCGACGCTGTTGTTGAGACGCTTCACGCTGGGCACGGCGTAATCGTTCATTGCCTGGGCGGCACAGGCCGCTCTGGAACGGTCATCGGATGCGTCTTACGCAAGCTTGGGTACGGAGCCCCGGAAGTTGTTTCCTATCTCGATCGCTTGCACAAGGCGCGGGGAAAAACGGGTTGGCCAGAATCGCCGTGGCAGGGCGACCTTCTCTACAGCGTGGCACGCACCACGGCGGGACCGTGAGTACCGACCCGAAACGCTGGAGTCGAGCAGAGTACGATCGGCTTGTCGCCAGCGGCGGACTCCCACTCGATGCGCGGGTCGAACTCATCGGCGGCGAACTCTTCGAGATTCTTCCGCAGGGAGTCGTACATATCGCTGCGGTACAGATGGCGGAGGAAACCCTGCGATCCGTGTTCCTTTGGGGGGCACCACGTACGGGTGCAAGCTCCGTTGGCTCTGCACGATGACTCGAAACCGGAGCCAGACATCGCAGTCGTCAGCGGCTCCTTCAGGGACTATCGGAACGCTCACCCGCGCACCGCGGTCCTCGTTGTCGAGATCTCCGATGCCACGCTTGCGTTCGATCGAGAAGACAAAGCCCAAGTGTATGCCCAGGCCGACATCCCAGAGTATTGGATCGTTAACCTCATCGAGCGCCGTCTCGAAACGTTTCGAGACCCGGGGGGCTCTGGCTACAGGACCCACCTCGTGGTCCCCGAAGATGACGCGCTCAGCCCCCTCGCAGCGCCTGAGGCGCGTGTTGAAGTCTCGTCTCTGCTCCCGTAGGCGCGGCTGACCCGAGAACGGAGCCCACTACCAAGAGATCGGCGGGCGTCGGCTCGGTAGCGGGCTGCGACCGAGTACCCTTCTCCGCGCCGGTCTTAGCGCTTGCACGACGAGGGACTCGGGTTGCGGCTCATCGCCGATGTCTGCGTCGCCGGCCGTCTCTGAGCTACAAGGCTCATCATGCTCGGTCGTATGGGTGCGAGGCACCGGCACCCCGACCGGCTGCTCCAAGCATGGCCTCGATACGATCCAGCTGTGTCGACATCAGATTGCCTCCTAGTGGACGCGACGCAGTGGTCGGACGTGCTCGCCGGGGTGACGGTCGTCATCCGCCACTTGAAAGACGTGTTTCGGCCGGCCGTCTTTACCGGGCCCCAGTTCAAACGAGACTTCCTCCCCGGCCTCCAGCGACCGAAGCCCCGTCCCCTCGATGTCGCTGTCGTCTCCCGATTCGAGCACGGGTGGGGATTCATCGAGTGTGAGGCCGTTGGCCGTAACTACTTCGTGCACTACTCCGACATACCGCTGTCCAACGATGTGCTCAGGACATCAAGTATCAGACCTATCCAGCTCCGGTACTTTAGACGACGCGAGGGGAGGCACATCTTAGATGAAGAGAGATTTGACGGAGGGCATGTCTAAGAAAACCCTCACAAACCTGTACTGCTGCGCTCGATTCGAGACCGGCTACACTGCGGGAGCGTGCCACACGTGGGTTCACGTCTCCCCTGCCGCCTGGTTTAGGATCGCCCTCACACACCTGATGATGTGTGTCACACCCGCCAGCAGCCGGAACCGTCGGCGCCTATCCAATCGATTATCCGGATCCAAGTCGGCGAGCAGGACATCGATCATGTGGCGGGCGGTCCGGAGCACACGATCAGGTCTTCGCCCGGTAGCCGATAACATCGGGCGGCCTCATACTAAAGCGACGCGCTTCGGTGACAATTGCGGGGCGGTGAAGAGGTACCGGGCATGAACACTGAAGGGGATCCGAAAAGGTTCGTTCTAGCGGGCGCGATCCATGGCCGCCTGCGTCTTGCGGGGCTGTCGGCCGAGGAACCCTGGGACGCCATTCGATTGATCTATCGGACTGAAGCGGAACTCACCGCACGGACGTGCTGGGACCGTCGATGGATCGTGCGGACCGTTCATGAGCTGGACCACGCCCTGAGCCTGTCGCACGGAATTCCCGTCCCGATTGCCCTAACCATCAGCGATGCCCTCCTCGCTCGCGCCGAGCAGACGCGGGAAGGCAGCGGAGGATAAGGCTGGCGCACCAAGGGCAGCGCCTAGTGGAACCCTGCCCGGGCACGAATCGTTCTAAAAGGGAACGAGATGGTCTGAGGGGAGTGAAGCGTGCCCATCGACGCTGATCGGAACCGCGTCCTGCTTGCCCTCCGCGATCGCCCTCAGGGTGTCCGGACTGTTGAGATGGCTGACACGCTCGGCCTGCCGCAGGATGCCGTCGAGCGCCACCTCCAGTACTGCGCCGATTACGCGCTCGCGACCTGGGACAAGAAGAAGGACCGCACCGGCCTCGCCGTGATCACCGACCGTGGGCGCGACTATTTGACAAGACAGGGGCTGTAAGATACTCCCCGCCGCCTGGGGCCATGACGGCTCCAGGGATCGACCGCCATGGGTCAGCCCAAGCGCAAACGTCCGACCGGTCAGGCCACAGAGAGGGCGATGATCCAGCTGCTCAACAACGTCCTCGAGCAGCGCGGTCGGTTCGCGTGGTACGAGGCACTGGGGGATCTCAGCCTCCTTCGCGTTCCTCATTCCGTGACGCAGGCGTGGGCGGACCTGAGCGCCTTGGATCGCGCGCACCGGTTGTGCGCGGCGCTAGCACGATGCCGGACTCGCCTGCAGGACACAGCGGGTGTCAGGTACTACGCAGCGCTGGCGGACCCGCCTTCGGTAACATATGGTAACCTCGCGCAGGCCCTTCGCCAGACCACCGACGCTCTCACCGCCGCCCGAGAAACGCGACAGCCGCTCTCTCCTCCAGCCTCTTTCCGACGCTCCGGGCACGCTCGTCCCAGACAACGGCGCCGACGATAGGCACCCTGACCTGCCCCGCTGCTGGGCCGTCACCGCCTGGTCAACGTCAACACGTTGATCAACGCCGCGTGGTGCACAGGTGCTTACGCCCGCGCCGTGTGGCGCACTTCGCCCCTGCCATCGGCACGCAAAACGTAGTAGGCACAATTGCACCGCCGACCATCGCCACGCTCGACCGAGCACCGCGGCGTGATCACCCCTGCCCGCCCGATGTGTTCTGTGTGACACTTATCGCACAGATAGGTCCCGCTCACCGGCCACGGCAATCCAGCTTTCGCACGAACGCGCTCGACCACGCCGCACCTAATATTCGTAGCGCACAGGCGGCAATTCGGTCGTCATGATCTCATGGGAGATGTGCCTGAGGTCGTTTCTGGCTCCCTCCTCGCTGCCGAAGGAGCCGATCAGCATCTTCTGCCCGGCCGCACAGATCAACACGAGTGACGCTCCCTCGGCCCCAATTTGCCGGCCCTGATCCAGATTGATCACAATTTGTTCGTCGCCAGCGTTGAGCCACACCTTGGCACCCCCGAAAATGTTTACGTTAGAACCGATGAACGCGAGCTGCGGCGCACTCTATGCTCCGATGTTGGGATCTTCACGTGCAACCATCCCCAGTGCATCGCCGCCCCTGGTCTTCCGCTCGACCAGGTCCGGCTCATTCCTAGTGAACGGCGGCCACGGCGCGAACGGCGGAGCAGCATTGAGGCATAGCTATCGCTCCTGTGGTTCGGGGTGGGGCCGCGAGGCCGACAACAAGGCAGCCTCTTGAATCCCCAGTTCGGTCAGCTCGTAGAGCGTGTCGTATTTGCGCCAGATGAGACGCTGCCGTTCCAGTTGATCGAGCGCGGCGCGCCAGTCAAGGCCTTGTACGTCTAGTTGGCCCGTCAGGATCCTCGTATTGTGGGTCGAATCGAATCGAAAAATCCTTCCCTGATTCGTCGTCGCCCGATACGCGACAAGCAACAACCTCCGGGCCAGCTCACTCAGATCTGACCCCGACGAACCAACCATCTCAACCTCCGGGAAGACCCAAGGGGGAACGGATCCGCTCGACATATACGGCTGAACAACGATATTCCATTTTGATGACGGCCCTTCCCGCTAGGCCCCGCCGAGACGTCGTTGGCCAAGTTGGCCAACGACGTGTGAGGCGGCTCGGACGACGCAATGCTACAATGGGAACGGCCTCTGGGATAGCATCGGCGTCGTCCCCCCGGCTGACTGAGCGTTTTCACGCACCGAGGGAGAAGAAGCAGATGCGGCAGGGACCCGTTGAAGCACTGCTAGTCAAGATTAGCCCACGATTCGCGATGGTCAATGCCGTGGCTGCTCGCGCCGAACAGTTAATCAGCGGAGACCTCCCGGCGATAGAGACGAATACGCGAAATCCCGTCCTGGTGGCGATGGAAGAACTGGCTGTGGGAAAGCTGCACCTGGTCACGAAACGATCGCCCGAACATGCACAGGCGCCATCGCCGGCCGTGGAGTTCGTGCCAGCCCCTGCGGGCGACTCCGCTGTCCCTGAGGCAACATGACGACGCGATACCGGCGGGGCTCCACCAAACCCCTGTCGTTCTTTGGCATCAAGTTCAAGACGCCGGCTGCGCGGCTCGCTCAGGCCAAACCGGTGGACGAGAACGCTCCGCATGGGGACACAAACCTCCCGGAGCGGGAACCGAACGAGAACGCCTCGGATGTCGAACGTGACTGAGGGCATCGACATCCTGGGAATCCTGAATCGGCTGCCGCATCGCCATCCATTCCTGCTGGTCGACCGCATCTTGGAAGTGGAACCCGGGAAGCGCATCATCGGCCTTAAGAACATATCCATCGGCGAACCGTTCTTCGCTGGCCACTTCCCGGGGGAGCCTGTGATGCCAGGGGTGCTGATCGTGGAGGCGATGGCGCAGGTGGCGGCGGTGCTTGTGATGCTTCAACCCGAGGCGAAGGGACACATCGTCCATCTCGTCGGCATCAACCACGTGCGCTTCCGACACTCCGTGCGCCCTGGCGACCAGCTGATTACCGAGGTCGTCTCGTTGGGAGGCCACGGTCGATTCGGCAAGGCTGACGTAATGGCCAAAGTCGATGGCGAAACGGTGGCAACGGGCGAGTTGATGTACGCCCTTGTAGATTCACGGAACCCGGAAGAGGCAAAATAGAAAGCGACCGGTTGTCCGGCCGCCTTCTGCTCATCGTATCTGGCGCTCACGCCGGGCCGGTCGGTTACCCGATGACGCGGACGTTGCCCGCCTGGGGACCTTTTTGCCCTTGTGTCGGTTCGTATTCGACTTTCTGCCCTTCGTTCAGCGTCTTGTAGCCCTCGCTCTGAATCGCACTGAAGTGCACGAACAGATCCTTACTGCCATCCTCCGGGGTGATAAATCCGTACCCCTTTTCGCCGTTGAACCATTTCACCGTACCCGTTGCCATGCCGCACCTGCCTCATAGATCATGCTACCAACCGACTCTGCAGCCTGCTGATGGCTGCCAAGTATGACAGGCACTGCCCGCCTGCGCAAGCGCGGCGGAACGTGAGATAACGCCACGACGGTGCGTGGGGCGTCAGGTCGGCCGGTGTTTGATCTGGCCGCGCGAGCGTGCCGTGTACGTACCAATGTGATTCAGGATCGCCTGTGCGTCCTGGCGGTCGAATCGCAATTCGGCCCGGGGCGGTCGCGGCGTCACCACTCCGCTCTCGACATACCAGCCGCGGTGGACCATCGCATTCACGGCGGTGAGGACCGCTTCCGTGCCCCAGAACAGAAGTCCGGTCGATGGCCGCGGCGCGGCGGCCGGAGCCGCCCGCTGGCCGTCCACGTATCCGCGAAGGAACGGGGCGATGAATTCCTCCGGCAGATCGTCCAGCACGGCGGGATCGTCGCCGTGCAGTTCCGAGGGAATGCCCCAACGCACCATCATCTTGCAGAGGTTCTGGTCGCGGACGTAGAGTTGCCACCCTAGAAGGCTGCTGCGGCAAAATTCATGCCGCAACTGCGGTGTCGCCAGATCGGCCATGAAGGTAGCCATGTACTCCTCCGATCGGTCGCCCAGCGTCACGACGAGGGCGCAGGACGCGCCCTGACCGCGGATCCACCCCGCGGCCGTGAGAAATCCCACCCAGTACACCTGGGTTTCCGCGGCAGGTAGTCCGGCGGCTATGGCACGGTTGTTGAGCAACTGAGCTGGGTCTGACAACCTCACGTCGGGGACGGGTGCAAGCACTTGCTCCACCATCCTGAGTGAGAAGGTGTACGCTTCCGCGATCTCGGCTGTGGTTTTGCCTTTGCGGGCCGCAGCACGAATGCGTGCGGTTCGCTCCCGCAGCTCGAGCGCGGCCGCGTTCATATGGCGCCTCCGGATATCCACCGGAACCTCTACTCGTCCTGGGGGATCAAACGGACGTGATCCTGCTCCTGAGACATCGGGCCGGAGGGCGGGATCTGTTCTTGCGGGAGGTCCGGTTGGGGTGCCGGATCCGCGGTGCGAAACTGTCTCCGTGCGAGCTTTGCCTGGCGTTTTTCGAGCTGTCTCAGTTCACGCGCACGTTTTGCGGCGTTGTAATTTGGACGCTTCAAATATCACGCTCCTTATCCCGAATGTTTCCCAGTGTAGCATCCCGGCGGGCCGCTATCGCTTCGACGCTTCAAAGTTGATCCCAAAGGACCGGCGCAGTTCTCTATTGGACGGCTTCTTGGTGCCCGGCATCGAGGAATCCCAGGGGAAAGGACCCGGCTGCACCCGCCCTCGCGATGCCCGTACGGATTCTATCTTGCTTGGTTTGGCGGTGCGAGCGCTACCGGTTTGCCGTTGATCCCGTCGCATCGGATGCTTCCTCTCGTGGCGACCGAATTAGCTTCCACCGCCCGCATGAACGGTCGGACGGATAGGAGACTACGTATTCATCTTAGCACAGATCGTCGCCCGCGTTCGGCGGCGTCGCTGTGGTTGATCGTGCGCTCGCGTAAGTGCAGCTTGCAACACCATGTACCCAGTCGGTAGGATCCCGACCCGCGGAGTCGACCCATCATCGTCCCCCTCGGGGTGATGGCGACCAAACGGCTATCCATGCGACAGACGCGCGAGATTCTCACTACGCCGGCAGGCGGTCTATCATCCTCGGCCGTCGGTTCTCTTCAGAAAACGATCGGCGCTGGGTGTGTTGGCCGAAGAGCTGGGGCACATCGTCCTCAATCATCAGCTCGTTGAAAGCACCGATCCGCGCGCTCTGGCGATCGGGCTGCTCGAGGGGCGGCGGGTGATCTACGAACGCGAAGGCCGGACGTTTGCGGCCGAACTCCTGATGCCGCTCCCAGAGGTACGGTGGCAATGGTTCCATGCTCTGCGGGAACGGTTCGGCCCCGATCATGAAGCCTCACGAGAAGAACTCGTCCGACAGCTCGCCAAAGAGTTTGCCGTGACGCTGGCCGCGACGAGGATCCGGCTGACTGGGCTACGCCTGACTTCCGGTTGAGTACGAATGTGAATGTAGCCCAGCGCTCGGTACGGAGGCGAGTTGAGGAATATCGCAAAGTAGGCTGTTGTCCCGGTCATGCAAAACGGTCCTTAAGCAGTGCTGAGAGGTGGTTCTTGATCGCGTTTCGTAGTTGTCGCCGGAGCCCAGGCTGATCTTGGAGCGGGCTTGTGATCTTGCACGAGATCGCCTCGTCTCTCCGATCCATCTCTGTCCTCGGGTGTCCCGCTACGGGGCACGCCGAACCCGGGGCAAGTCCAAGACTCGGACAACCAACGCTCCTGCAGCGTCGCGCGGGTGGCCACGGTCCGCAGTACGGCAGGGACTGCAGGGGCTTCGCGGCCACGCTCGGCAGTCAACCTGAGTGTATACTGAGGATAGCCGCGAATTCCAATGCACACTACGGCTCATCCCACCCCGATCCCGGTTCGCGAAGGTGTGGTTTGGGGGGCCGAAATGCATAATGCGGGAGGCAGACGAAGATCACGCAGGACGTCAACATCAACGCGATCAAGATCGCGCTGGCCTCTCCGGACCAGATCCGTCAGTGGTCGCGGGGCGAGGTGAAGAAGCCGGAGACGCTCAATTACCGGACTCTCAAGCCCGAGCGGGACGGGCTGTTCTGTGAGCGGATCTTCGGGCCGACGAAGGACTGGGAGTGCTACTGCGGTAAGTATAAGCGCCTCCGGTTCAAGGGGATCGTCTGCGAGCGCTGCGGCGTGGAGGTGACCCGCGCCAAGGTCCGCCGGGAGCGAATGGGCCACATCGAGCTCGCCGCGCCGGTCTGCCACATCTGGTACCTGAAGAGCGTCCCCAGCCGGATCGGCCTGGTGCTCGACATGTCCCCTCGGGCGCTCGAGCGCGTCGTGTACTTCGCGTCCTACGTCGTGACCGATCCCGGCCACACCAAGGACCTGTCCAAGTACCAACTGCTCACGGCGGCCGACTATCACGAGCTTCGGAAGACGTACGGCAACGGGTTCAAGGCAGGGATCGGCGCGGAGGCGATCAAGGGGCTGCTCCAGGAGCTGAACCTCGCCCAGACGGCGGAGACGCTCCGCACGGAGCTCAAGACCGCAAGCGGCCAGAAGCGGCTGAAGCTCCTCAAGCGGCTCGAGGTCGTCGAGGCGTTCCGCAAGAGCGGCAATCGTGCCGACTGGATGACCCTTGACGTCGTTCCCGTCATCCCGCCGGACCTGCGGCCGATGGTGCAGCTCGACGGCGGCCGGTTCGCGACGAGCGACCTCAACGATCTGTACCGCCGCGTGATCAACCGGAACAACCGTCTGAAGCGCCTGCTGGACCTCGGGGCGCCCGAGATCATCGTGTGCAACGAGAAGCGGATGCTGCAGGAAGCCGTAGATGCCCTCCTCGACAACGGCCGCCGCGGCCGCCCGGTGACCGGTCCCCACAACCGCCCCCTCAAGTCGCTGAGCGACATGCTCAAGGGCAAACAGGGACGGTTCCGGCAGAACCTCCTCGGCAAGCGCGTGGACTACTCCGGGCGGTCGGTGATTGTGGTGGGGCCGACGCTACGGCTGCACCAGTGCGGGCTCCCGCGGGAGATGGCGCTTGAGCTCTTCAAGCCGTTCATCATGAAGAAGCTCGTCGACCGCGGGCTCAGCCAGAACATCAAGAGCGCCAAGCGCACGACCGCGCGGGCGCGCCTCGAGGTGTGGAACGTGCTCGAGGAGGTCGTGCACGAGCACCCGGTGATGCTCAACCGCGCCCCGACGCTGCACCGGTTGGGGATCCAGGCGTTCGAGCCGGTCCTGATCGATGGGAAGGCGATCCAGATCCACCCGCTGGTCTGCACGGCGTACAACGCGGACTTCGACGGGGACCAGATGGCGGTGCACGTGCCGCTCTCCGCCGCCGCCCAAGCGGAAGCCCGCGTGCTGATGCTCTCCGCGTACAACATCCTCTCGCCCGCGTACGGCCGCGCGATCACGTCGCCCACCCGCGATATCGTGTTCGGGTGCTACTACCTCACCCTTGAGCGCGCGGGCGCGCCGGGCGAGGGAAAGGTGTTCAGCCGCCCGGACGAGGTGCGCCTCGCCTACGAGTGCGGGGTCGTGGATCTCCATGCCAAGATCAAGGTCCGGCTCAGCCACGACGGCGAGCTGATCGACACCACGGTGGGGCGGGTCGTCTTCAACGAGGCGCTCCCCGAGGAACTGCGGTTCATTAACGAGGTGTGCGACCGGAAGATCCTTTCGCAGATCGTGTCGGACGCCCACACCCGCCTGGGGTCGACGAAAACCATGCAGCTGCTCGACAGCATCAAGGACCTGGGGTTCCGCTTCGCGACGGTGAGCGGCAGCGGCATCGCGCTGTCCGACATCGTCATCCCGAAGGAGAAGGAAGCGATCCTCGCCACGGCGGACAAGGACGTCGACGCGATCGACACGCAGCACCGCCGCGGCCTGATCACCAACGAGGAGCGGTACCTCAAGACCGTGGAGGTCTGGACCCAGGCAACGGAGACGATCACGCGCAAGATGCTGAACGCGTTCGACCCCTTCAACCCGCTGTACCTGATGGCGCAGTCCGGCGCACGCGGCAACATCCAGCAGATCCGCCAACTGGCCGGGATGCGGGGGCTCATGACCGACCCCTCGGGGCGGATCATCGAGCTGCCGATCAAGGCCAACTTCCGCGAGGGGCTCACCGTGCTGGAGTACTTCATCAGCACTCACGGGCAGCGGAAGGGCCTCGCGGACACCGCGATCCGGACCTCCGAGTCCGGGTATCTCACGCGGCGACTCGTCGACGTCGTCCAGGACGTGATCGTCCGCGAAGAAGACTGCAAGACGACGTCCGGAGTGGACATGACGCCGATCACGCACGGAAGCCAGGTCGTCGTCTCCCTCGCGGACCGGATTACCGGGCGCGTTGCCTCCGAGGACGTCGTCGCGCCGCGCAGCAAGCGGGTGCTGGTCGAAGTCGGGCAGGAAATCGACGAGGGAGTGGCCGAGCGGATCGAACAGGCGGGCATTCCCTCGGTCGGCGTCCGTTCCGTCCTGACGTGCAAGACTCGGCACGGGGTCTGCGCGAAGTGCCACGGGCGCAACCTGGCGACCGGGAAACTGGTCGAGATCGGCGAGGCCGTGGGCATCATCGCGGCACAGTCGATCGGCGAGCCGGGGACGCAACTGACGATGCGGACGTTCCACACCGGCGGCGTCGCCGGATTCGACATCACGCAGGGCCTGCCGCGTGTCGAGGAACTGTTCGAGGCGCGCCCCCCGAAGGGGCAGGCGGTGATCAGCGAGATCGACGGAACGGTGCACGTCTCCGGGCGCACAGGTGCGCGGGTGCTCACTGTAAGCGGCCGCGACGGCGAGCGGGAGTATTCGGTGGCCGACGGCGTGCGCGTGGCCGACGGCGACACGGTCTCGGCGGGCGACCAGCTGACCGATGGCTCGGTCAACCCGCACGACATCCTCCGGATCAAGGGCTTGGCGGCCGTCCAAGGCTACCTCGTCCAGGAGATCCAGAGCGTGTACCGCTCCCAGGGCGTGGACATCAACGACAAGCACATCGAGATCATCGTCCGGCAGATGCTGCGGCGCGTGCACATCGAGGACCCCGGGGACACGGCGTGCCTGCCCGGTGAGATCGTGGACGTGTTCGCCCTGGAGGATGAGAACGCTCGGGCGACAGCTTCCCGCAAGAAGCCCGCCACGGCGCGGCCGGTACTGCTCGGCATCACCAAGGCCTCGCTGGCGACAGAGAGCTTCCTCTCGGCGGCAAGCTTCCAGGAGACGACACGGGTCCTGACCGATGCCGCGATCAAGGGGAAGACGGATCCGCTGCTCGGCCTCAAGGAGAACGTCATCATCGGCAAGCTGATCCCGGCGGGCACGGGGATGCCCCGCTACCGCTCGCTCAAGATCTCGGTGGAAGCCCTGTCGTAGGCGCGCAGAGCTGCCCGCCCCTCGCAAGACATCCAGCGAGCGTTCCGATCCGAGTGCTCGCTGCAGTGTCCGGGGGAGATGACATGGCCCCGCGGGTGCTCGTCGGTACGGGGCAGACGGGGGTCACCATCGTGCGCTCGAGCAGCTCACCGCGCTCCTGCAGGTCTGCCGCCTGACCTGCCAGACACTCAAGGTCAACCCCCCAAATGCGCCATCAGAACCTCGCGCGCTTTTCGGGCGATCCACAGCGCACGTGGCTGGAAGTGACGCACGCACGGACCGTCCAAGCTGCGATTCGGGGCGTAGCGTCCCGAAGACGTCTACGAGGAGCGGCGGGCGTCCGTCGACGACGCGGCCAAGCTGGTGGAGGAACCCATCGGGCTTCCTGCCGCGCGACCACCCTCGTGGGTACAGCCGAAACAGCCTAATCACCATTCACCATTGGGGGGTGCGGGGACGACCCCCGTCCCTGCTGCGTCGTATGCACAGAGAGGCTACTGCACGTGGCCGTGTTCAGTAGTCTCATGAGGAACGTGTACGTTCCAGGCCCACCGATAACGAGGCCCGCTCCTTCGACCACCAGGAAGGCACGCCCTGCCAGGACAGCCGAAACGGGACCGCCCCGGGCCTTACTGTGCTACTGTGCCGGGCGACGCATACCGTCAAGGAAGAGGGCAATCCCCGCGACTCCCACCAATACCCCCGTGACCATCCAGAACCGGGAACCGGTCATGAAGCTCCCGGACAGCACGCGGATGCCCTGGAGAACCCACACCCCGCTGACCGCGAGCATAACAACGCCGAGCGCGGGTTGCGCGCTACGCATGGCGCATCCTCCTTCCCTCCACTGTCACCCCTGCATTCCGCGGAACGGCAGTATCCGCATTGCGTGGGTACCGAGCCCCAGCGCCGCCCACGCCCATCATCCGTTTGCTCGGCTTGCAGCCCGTAAGATCACCGGGCCTGCCTCCCGAATCACGAGCTCCCCTCCACCTGGGCGACCAGATCGTCGGTCCTAACGTATTCAATCGCGTCTCGCCATTGCGGCATGGCCTGACCGAACTTGCTCAGCGAACGCCTTCATTCCGCGCTCGTACGATCGTGAGTGTCGCGCATGTCGACACTCGGGACCTAGACTAGTATGGGCCGCTCTCCTCCTGCTCATCCCGGCGCTGCCGCCGCGGGCGTTATTACCGACCCCGGACCAGAAAACGGATAGCGGTCCGTTCTTCGCCGTCAATCGCGATCTTCGTGAACGCCGGCACGACGACCAGATCGACCCCGTTGGGGGCCACGAATCCGCGGGCGATCGCAATCGCCTTCACGGCTTGGTTGACGGCGCCAGCCCCGACGGCCTGGAGTTCCACAGCCCCGTCCTTCCGCAAGACGGCGGCGAGCGCGCCGGCCACCGCCGTGGGATTGGAGTGGGCAGAGACCTTCAACACCTCTCCCATGCCCTCAATGCTCCGTCGCACCTGCCGCTGGCGCCTGAGGGCGACATGCCACAAGACTGTCGTTCCGCTACACAG
>Ga0187782_10000799_pt1 | contig 21969 bp, 18 predicted proteins | sample 0715_SJ02_MP15_2_FD_132454 | JGI IMG/M metagenome (GOLD analysis project Ga0187782, IMG submission 132454) | Tropical peat soil microbial communities from peatlands in Department of Meta, Colombia - 0715_SJ02_MP15_20_MG | ecosystem: Environmental > Terrestrial > Soil > Wetlands > Peat | place... | reverse complement strand
TCGCCTCGGCCACGACCGCGGCCGATTCGAACGGATCGCCCGGGACCGTCCGCACCACCCGCTGGCCCGATTGCGCCCGCTCGATGAGCTGTTGCACCGGGACGTCGCCTTCGAGGACCGCGTCCGCTTCCGAGAGACGCGCGGCAGCGCGCGCGGTACGCAGCCTCGGGTCGAGGGGACCGAGCCCGACGAAGCACACGATGCCGCCCATCGCGAGGACTCTATTGCTGCGGCGCGCAGGTCGATACGCCGGCGCCGACGATCTGATCGGGGATGGTCAGTATGTCCACGATCGTGCCGTCGCTCGGCCGATAGCGCTGCACGCGGGTGTGGGCTCCCTCCCAGGGCGGCAGATAGGGGGCGGTGAAGGTATAAAAATCGCCTCCCCAGAAGGCAAACGCCCACGCATCTCCTTGCATGACCGTGGGAAGGGGCACGTTGCCGATGAGAGTGGCCGTCGACGGATCGATCTGCGCGATTCCGGAAGAGGCCGCCACGCCTCCATCGGGCGGATTGACGGCATAGAAGCCGAACAGCCCCCCCGCGGCCGTCCCCGTCAGCTCCGGCTGTGAAATAGATGGCAAGAAGGGACCGATTACGCTCAGCGCGAATGTCGTGGTGGTGATCGATCCGAGGATCGCGTCCCCGCCGTCGGCCACGGCCCCTGCCACATACAGCGTCTCGGCGACCGACGAAGGATTCTGCGTGAACCCCATTCCGAACGTCGGCGGAAAGGCCAGCTGATCGGAGGCAAACCCCGTCGGCTCGCAATGGCCGTCGGCCGTGCTGACCTGAAAGAGCTGGCCGTTGCAATAGACGATGTAGGCGAGGCCGGCCTGGTCGACGGCCATCGAAAATGGGCTCGCGGGCGTCCCCGTCGACGGGCAGATCCCCATGGCCGGACAGTTGATGTGAGCAATCGGTGTTGTCACGCCCATCGACGGATCGAAGCTGAAGAGGTCGGACTGCTCGCTGATGAGGTAGATCAGCGTGGCGGAAGCGTCGGCGCACGCTGCGGGCGGCGGGGTGTTCGGAGGCACCGCCACGTCGATTGGCGGAAGCGCGTCGAGCGACGGCCCGGCGTCGAGCGGGGCTCCGCCGTCGGGACCCTCGGGACCCCCCGGGCTCTCGCCGTCGGCGGAAAATTCTTCATCCTCGAAGAGGGGCAAACCGGTGCGGCCGCACGACGACGCCGCAGCCCACACGAAGAGTGCACCGACACCCTTCTGGCCCAAACGCATCCAGCGCATGCCGTCCGAACGCATGCGCTCACGATGACGCGCGCCCGCCGGTCCTACAAGGGAAGAACGCGTGCTAATTGAAGGATCGGTTCATGCGGTTTCCGATCGCCCGACCCCGCCGGCTGCGCGCGACCGCCGCGATGCGATCGCTCGTCCGCGAAACCGCGCTTTCTCCCCGCCACTTCGTCTGGCCGCTTTTTTTCAATGCGGCCATCGACGAGCCGCGACCCGTACGGACGATGCCCGGCGTTTCCCAGCTGCCGGTGTCCGCGGCCGCCGACGCCGCCCGCGAAGCGGCGCGCCACGGGATCGGAGCCGTCATTCTTTTCGGGCTTCCCAAGACCAAAGACGACCGCGGGTCGAGCGGTCTCGATCCCCAGGGTCCCGTCCCGAGGGCCGCTGCCGCCATGAAGGACGCTGTGCCCGAGCTGGTGGTCATGACCGACGTGTGCGTCGACGAGTACACCGATCATGGGCACTGCGGGGTGCTGCGGCGGCGCCGCGACGGAGAGCTCGAGGTCGACAACGATGCGACGATCGAAATCCTGGCCGCCATGGCGCTGGTGCACGCCCAGGCCGGCGCGGACGTCGTGGCCCCGAGCGACATGATGGACGGGCGCGTGGGCCGGATCCGCAGAGCGCTCGACGAGAGCTCGATGCAGGGGGTCGCCGTTCTCAGCTACGCCGTCAAGTACGCGAGCGCCTTTTACGGCCCCTTCCGTGAAGCCGCCGACTGCGCGCCCAAGTTCGGCGACCGGGCAAGCTACCAGATGGACCCGGGCAACGCCCGTGAAGCGCTGCGCGAAGCGCAGCTCGACGAGGACGAGGGTGCCGACATGCTGATGGTCAAGCCGGCCCTTGCTTACCTGGACGTCATCCGCGCCGTCCGCCAGGAGAGCCGGCTTCCGGTGCTCGCCTACAACGTCTCCGGCGAGTACTCGATGCTCAAGGCGGCCGCGGCCGCGGGGATGGTGGATTATCCCCGCGCCATGATGGAGGTGCTCACTTCGATCCGGCGGGCGGGGGCTGACGCCATCCTGACGTACCATGCTATCGAGGCGGCCCAGCTTCTCTCCTGAGCGGCCGCTCTCCTGACCGGCCTCTCCCGAGCGGCTCGGATCCGGAATCGACGGCTGCTCAAGGTCGACCGGGTGCTGTTCAGCGCCGTCCATTACCCGGCCAACTACGGGTTCGTCCCGCGCATGTATTGCGACGACGGGGACCCCCTCGACGTGCTCGTGCTCGGGCAAAAACCCGTTGTTCCGATGTGCATCATGCAGGCACGCGCGATCGGTCGGATGCAGATGCACGACGAGAAGGGCGAGGACGACAAGATCATCGCGGTCCACGTCGATGACCCCGCCATTCGCGACTACACGGACATCGGGCAGCTCGCCCCGCACATTCTTCGCGAGCTCGAGCGGTTCTTTCTCGATTACAAGACGCTCGAGAACAAGCGCGTCGAGGTCCAGGACTTCGCCGGCCCTCTGGAGGCGAATCGGATCATCCGCGACGCGCTCCTCAGCTATCGAAACTTGCAATCCGGCGTCGCGGGAAAAAGTCACTGAGTCGCGGACTTCTTGTCCGCGAAGCACGCAGGCACGCAGGTTCGATAGGCCTGGTCGCATGGCGCGCAGCCCGCGGCCTTGCATCCGGTACGGCACGCCGTCCACGTACTCGCGCAAGCATCGACACAATCCACGCCCGGGGTACGAGGCAGGCTGGCGACGGGGGGGCCGGCACCCGAATCCACAGTGGCCACCGCGTTCGCGATGTTGGGAGGCGGAGCAAACGCGTTGGTCGGCACTGGAGCGTCGACGGCGGGGGTGGGGGCGCGCGCCGCGGAGCTCGCAACCATCCGGCTGGACGGTGGCTCGTCCGGGGACAGCGCCGAAAACCTCGACGACGCGTAATCCACACGGTCTCGAGGCTCCCCGAACGTGTAGGCATGCAACCACGCCTTCCAGCAGTCGCGCTTCGAGCCGATCGGAGCCTCGCTCTGATCGAGCGCATAGCAGTGCTCGAAGTGCACGTCGGATTCGTAGACCACCTGGAAGCTCGGCCCGCATCCGGCGGCGACCAGCACAAGCGCAAGAAAGACACACCAAGAAGCCACCCATTGAGTGTCGGACGCCGAAGCCCCATACGCAATCCGCACGCGAGCTCGGGCGCTCGGGAACCGCTTGTGGGACAGCTCATCTTCGGTGGACGAACCCCCGGCGCGCCGCTACATCGTCGGTGAATGTTCACGGGGATCGTGACGGCTGTCGGGACGCTTGGCGGCCGGGCGCCCCGGGGGCCGGGCGCCAGGCTGGACATCCGCGCGCGCTTCGACGACGGCCCCCTTGAGCTCGGCGAATCCATCGCCGTCGACGGCGCCTGTCTCTCGGTCGACGCCATAGGGTCCGACGGATTCGAGGTGGACGCCTCGGGTGAAACACTCGCTCGAACGACGCTCGGACAGCTGAGGCCCGGCGCGCGGGTACACCTCGAGCGCGCACTTCGCGTGGGCGATCGCCTGGGGGGCCACTTCGTGAGCGGTCACGTCGACGGTCTCGGACGGCTCGTCGAGCGGCGGCCCCTGGGCGAGGCGGTCTGGATGGCGCTGCGCATCCCCCGCGAGCTCGCGCGGTTCGTCGCCGAGAAGGGCTCGATCACGATCGACGGCGTGAGCCTGACGGTCAATGCGGTGACCGGCGACTTGTTCGAGATTGTCCTCATCCCCCACACGCTCGCGAAGACGAAGCTCGGAGCCCTGCAGGCGGACGACCCGGTCAACGTGGAGGTCGACCTGATGGCCCGGTATGCGGCGCGCTTGAGCTCTACCGAGAGCTGAGCGCCGTGCGCACGATCGATCCCAAGCTCTCGGAGAAGATCGCCGGCGCAATCGCCGACGTGCGGGCCGGCAAGATGATCATCCTGGTCGACGACGAGGACCGGGAGAACGAAGGCGACCTGACGATGGCGGCGCAGTTCGTGACGCCGGATGCCATCAACTTCATGGCGACCCACGGGCGCGGCCTCATCTGCCTCGCGCTCTCGCAGGCGCAGGTCGAGCGGCTCGAGCTGCCCATGATGCAATCGCCCGGACGGCTGGGCCCGCCTCTCGGCACGGCGTTCACCGTGAGCATCGAGTCACGACACGGGGTCACCACGGGGATCAGCGCCGCCGACCGCGCCCACACGATTCGCGTCGCTGCGAATCCCAACGCCCGCCCGGCCGACATCGTGACCCCCGGTCACGTTTTTCCCCTCAAGGCGCGCAAGGGAGGCGTTCTCGTCCGGACCGGCCAGACCGAAGGATCCGTCGACCTCGCGACGCTCGCGGACCTCACCCCGGCGGGTGTCATCTGCGAGATCATGAGGGACGACGGGACGATGGCGCGACTGCCGGACCTGGAGAACTTCGCGCAGAAGCACGGACTGAGGATCCTGGCGATCGCGGACCTCATTCGATACAGGATGCTGACGGAGCGGCTGGTCCGCCGTGCCGCGGAGGCCACGATCCGACTGGACCAGACGGCGTCGGACTGGCGCGCCATCGTGTACGAAACGACGATCGACGACCGGCAGTTTCTGGCGCTCGTCAAGGGCGACGTGGCCTCCTCGCCACCGCCTCTTTGCCGGGTCCACACCGGCTCGACCCTGGCGGACACGTTCGCCGCCACGAGGCGCGACGGCGGTCGCCATTTGCGAGAAGCGATCGCGCAGATCGAAGCCTGCGGTCGTGGAGCGCTCGTGTACATCGCTCCGCGCGGCAACGTGCTTCGTGAGCTCGAAGCGTGGCACGACCCGGACGGGGACGACTCGCACCGATCGGTCGCGGCTGCCGCTCCGGCGAACGACCCGCCACTGCGCGAGTTCGGCCTGGGAGCGCAAGTGCTCATCGATCTGGGACTGCACGAAATAAGGCTCCTGACGAACAGTCCGCGTAAGATCGCGGGTATCCACGGCTTCGGGCTCGACGTGGTCGAGCACCTGCCGCTCGTCTCGGTCCCGGAGAACAAGGCACCATGAGCGTTCGGTTGATCGAAGGGAATCTCGTCGTCCCCAAGGGGGCTCGTTTTGCCGTCGTCGCGAGCCGGTTCAACCGCTTCATCGTCGATCATCTCGTCGAAGGGGCCCTCGACGCGCTGGCCCGGCACGGCTCGACCACGGAGGGTGTGTTCCTCGTCCGAGTCCCGGGAGCCTGGGAGCTTCCCATGGTCACCAAGCGGCTCGCCGGCAGCGGCAAGTTCGACGCCGTCATCGCACTCGGCGCCGTCGTACGGGGCGGCACCCCGCACTTCGACTATGTCGCGGGTGAGACCTCCAAGGGACTCGCGAGCGCCGCCCACGAGAGCAAAGTCCCGGTCGTGTTCGGCGTCCTCACGACGGACACCATCGAACAGGCCGTCGAGCGAGCGGGAACCAAGCAGGGCAACAAGGGTTGGGACGCCGCGGTCAGCGCCATCGAAATGGTCGCCCTCTCGCGCGCGCTGGACGAAGCGGGCCTGTGAAGGCACCTTCCCTCGGGTCATGGGCGCGCGTCACTCCGGCCGAGAGGCCGCGCTTCAAATGCTCTTCCAGATCGACGTATCGGGCGCCAGCGCAGACGCGGCGATCGAGCTCTTCTGGAGAAGCTTCCTCGAGGGAGCCGATCCGGAGGGCCGCACCTACGCCGACGAGGCCGTGCGCGGCGTTGCCGGCGCGCGCGACGATCTCGATCGACTGATCATTGCCGCCTCCGCCCACTGGCGACTGGAACGGATGGCGCGTGTCGACCGCAACGTACTACGCCTGGGCGCCTGGGAGCTGGCGCACCGGCCCGAAGTCCCGCGCGCCGTCATCCTCGACGAAGCCATCGAGCTCGCCAAGTCCTACGGAACCGACGATTCCGGCGCGTTCGTCAACGGCGTCCTCAACCGCATCGCCGAGACGCTGGGGCGAAAGGACGAGCCGAGGGCTTGAATGGAGCTTCGCTTCCTCACCCCTGAGCCGGCGCACCTGGACGAGGCCAACGTCGAGCTCTGCGCATGCTCGATCTGGAGCGACGAACGACCCATCCGCGGGTTTGCCGAGCTGCTCGACTGGCGGCTGGGGGGTCGGCTCAGCGCGATGCTCAAGGCCGGCTTCGCCGATGGACACGCGGGAGAGATGCTCCTCGTCCCCGGCAAGCCGCACGTGCCGTTCGAAAAAGTCCTCATCATGGGCCTGGGCGCGCGCTCGTCGTTCGACGAGATCGCGTTTCGTGACGCACTCGCCCGGACGGCGCGAGCCCTCGAGGGCCTGCGCGTGCGCCGAGCCGTCGTGGAACTCCCCGGCCGGACCAGCGGCGCCATCGACCCGGAAAAAGCGATCAGCTTGACCCTCGAATCGCTGGGTACGTCGCGGGATCACGATGTCTGGTGGCTCGTCGATTCTCCGGCCGCTCGCAAGCAGATCGAGCAGCGTGCCGCGGACGAACGGCGGCGCGGACGCGCGCGCTGACGCGCGATGCCCTCGCCCGGTGACGCGAGCCCTCGCCCGGTCGCAAACGAGGGCGTACACTATGGTCAAAGAGGAGGCGTGGTCATGCGCCCGTCGTGGAACACAGGGGTCATCGTGGCGGGGGGGTTCTCGGCGGCGATCGGCGCGGCCTTGGGACATTGGGCCTGGCCCCGCGACGCGCGCGCCGAGCCGGCTTCATCGGGCTCCACGGTCTACGTGCCTTCGGGGGGGCTGGTGTTCCGCACCCTCGACGGCCGTCCTATCCTGCGGCTGTCGCGTGAAGCCGCAGGAGGCGTCCTCGAGCTTTACGACGACGAGGAGCAGGTGACGTCTCGCATCACGGCCGTCACCCCTTCGATTCCGAAGGCCAGGTCTGCGGACTGCGCCTGCGGACCGACGCCGCAATCGGTCATGCTCGACGATCTGGACCCATGGGCCGCCCACCAGACGCGCGCTCCCCAGTCGGTCACGCTCGATGAGGGCGACCCCTGGAAGGAGCGCCAGTAGGCCGCGGGGCCCGAACCTCGGGACGACCGTCAGGGGTCGATACCGCCCCGCGTCGGGTATTTTCGGGAGCGCCACACGCCGAGCCCCTCGTCGAGGACGGTCACCTTGGTGAACCCCTTGGAGATGAGCTTTTGCGCGAGCTGCCCGGATTCGGCGTGCGGGCAGGAGCAGTAGCAGACGAGCCAGGCGTCTCGAGGAAGCGCCGCAACGTAGGGCGCGGGGTCGTAGAACGGAACGCTGACGGCGCCACGGATGTGGTCGCGGACGTAGTCGGACGGCGCGCGCGCGTCGAGCAGCGCCATTCGCGCGCCGCGGTCGAGCTGGGCCTTGACGACGTCGACCGACGTCGGTGCGCCCCCGGCGTGAAAGCCGAGCGGTTCGGGACCCGAGCGGTTGAGCGGCACGGGCCCGAGCGGAAGCGGAGGAATGTGCGCGGGGGCCAGCGGCCCGGACGGAGGGCTCGTAGGCTGCCAGCTCCGGATGAGGGCGACGACGTCTTCGACGCCGTTCTCGCTCAGCCGGGACCCGAAGGGGAGCATGGGCGTGCCGGAGCGGCCCCGCCGGATTGCGTAGCGCAGGTACCCATCGGTGGCATCGGTGAGAAGCTCCGGGCCGCCGATGCGCTCGTACGTGCCGCCGATGCCTCGGGCGCCATGGCATTGGACGCACTCGCGCGCGTAGATGGCGGTGCCCGCATCGACGTGGCCCGTGAGCGGACGCTCATCGAGGACGGCGCGTTGGGGGCGGGGCCATGTCCGCATGAACGCGATGATCGCGTCGACGTCCGCGGGGGACAGAGGCCCGCCTCGCTCGCTTCCCCAGGCGGACATGGTCGTTCCGGTTCGTCCGCGCGCGATGGCGGAGCGAAGGTAAACGTCGCTCGCCGAGGCGAGAAATTCGCGGTTGGACAGGGCGGGGGCCTGATCGGCCGCGTACCCGGCACCGTCGCGTCCGTGGCACACGGCGCACATGCGATCGTAAAGTACCCAGCCCCGCTGCGGGACGTCGGCTCCGTGGGAGCGGACGCACTGGAGGGGAGCGCCGGCCAGCGCGAGGACGGCGAAGGCAAGGATGGACCGGCAAAGCATGTTCCGAGCCCCGCAACATATAGCGCACGTACGTCCAGCAACTTGTCCGAAAGAATTGCGAAATAGAAGCCGACCATGCTGGCTCGGCGATGGCGGTCAGCCTCACCGTCCCGGAACGAACCGGACGCGTCGTCGCGGACGACGTGGAGGTGAAGATCCTCGGGCCCTGCCGGCTTCCTTCGCCGCTGCAGGACCGGCTCGCGCGCCCGGCGATCCACTACGTGGGCAAGGCCGACCGCGTTCCGCTCGACGACCGCGTATCCAAGATCGCCGACTATCACGAGGACCTGACGCGGCTCCCGGCCTTCGAGCTGGCGGGCCCGCGCGATCGGATCTTTTTCGACCCGCAAGAGCTGCGCTGCGGGATCGTCACGTGCGGCGGTCTCTGCCCGGGCGTCAACAACGTCGTCCGCGGCCTCGTCCTCGAGCTGACGATGGGCTACGGCGTCGAGCAGATCTACGGGTTTCGCTACGGGTACGCCGGTCTCGTGCACGGCGCCGCCGAGGGGCCCGTCAAGCTCACCCCCGCGTCCGTCGCGGACATCCATCACGAGGGCGGCACGGCGCTCGGTACCTCGCGCGGCAATCAGAACGCGAAGGAGATGGTCGATACCCTGGCACGCCTCGGGCTCGGCGTCCTGTTCGTCATCGGCGGCGACGGGACGCTGCGCGGAGCGATGACGCTGGTCAGCGAGATCGAACGGCGCGGTCTGGCCATCGGCATCGTGGGGATTCCGAAGACGATCGACAACGACATTCACTTCATCGATCGGAGCTTCGGGTTCGAGACCGCATTCTCCGCGGCCGTCGACGTGATTCGCGGAGCGCACGTCGAGGCGCGCGGAGCGCTCAACGGCATCGGTGTCGTCAAGCTGATGGGGCGCCACTCGGGCTTCATCGCGTGTCAGGCGGCCATTGCGTCGACCGACGTCGACGCGGTTCTCGTGCCCGAGGCGCCGATCCATCTCGAAGGCGGGCGCGGCCTCCTCGCCTACCTCGAACGACGGCTGCGCCAGAACGCGCACGCGGTCATCGTCGTCGCCGAAGGGGCCGGGCAGGAGCTCTGCGCCGAGGGCGCGGGCGCAGGGCCGGCTTCGTCTTCGGGCGCGCGCAAGACGGACCCGAGCGGCAACCTCCGGCTCGGCGACATCGGCGCCGTGCTCCGGGACCGCATCAATTCGCACTTTCGCGAGAAGGCGCTCGAGGTCACCCTCAAGTACATCGACCCGAGCTACCACATCCGCAGCGTGCCGGCGTCGCCGACGGACAGCGTGTATTGCTGGAACATGGCTCGTAACGCCGTCCATTGCGCGATGGCGGGCAACACCGAGGTCCTCATCGGCCGCTGGCACGGACGTTTCGTCCACGTGCCGATGCCGCTCGCCACCCGCTACCGCAAGGGCGTGGACCTGACCGGAGACCTCTGGATGTCGGTCATCGAATCCACGGGCCAGCCCGTCGGATGGACCGAGCCCGAGACCGGCGGCGACGCGTAGAACCCGGGCTCGAAACGGCAGCGCGTGGAGCCGGGGCACGCATCGTCCGCGGTCAGAGCCATCCGGTCATGAACGCGACACCGACGGCTGCAAATACGCCGGCTGCGGCTTTTTGAAGGCGATCTCGGCGGAACGCCTTGGACGCGCGATGGCCGATCGTGACGGCGATGGCCACCACGCACCAGAGAGCGAGCGTCGAGGCGGTGAGGACCAGAAGGGGTGCGCGCTCGCGGGCGGCCATCGCGGCGGTCGCGAGCTGCGTGAGGTCGCCCCACTCCGCGATGAAGACCACGCCGAAGGAGGTGGCGAGCGTCCCGAAGAACGATGCCGCAGGAGCCTGCGCCGCGAGCGGTGCGTCCTGGGCGATGCCGGCGTCTTCATCCGGGTCGGTGCGGATCCACATGATCACGGCGGAAACGAGGAACAAGATGCCTGCGCCGATGTGCACCGGGCGGGCAGGAAGCAGCGACAGCGCGCTGCCTGCTGCGACCGCGACAATGCTCTGAATCGTGAGCGCCAGACCGGCCCCGAAGAAGACGGGGAGGGCCTTGCGCCGCGTGGCGAGCACGAGCGCCGCCAGCGCGGTCTTGTCCGGCAGCTCGGCCACGAAGATCACGCCGAATACGTAGACGAAGAAGCGAAGCGCTCGCATCGGGCGGGCCCTGATCGAAGCGCGCCACGCTATCACCTTCGCGGCCCCTCGGCGGCGCGAATCGGACGCCGTCGGTTCGGGCTTTCGCCGTGTCAGCGGGCCGAGCGGATCCGGCGGCCTTCCCGGTAGGCCCTCACGGCGTTCGCGATCGCGTCGGCCAGAAGCTGCCGGTAGTCCTCGGTCGAGAGCCTCGCCTCCTCGACGGCGTTCGAGATGTAACTCGACTCGAACAGGACGCTCGGCATGCGCGCGCCGACCAGGACGTAGAACCCGGCGGGGTGGACGCCCCCGTCGATCGTATCGGCGTATTTCATGCGCAGCGTGGCGACCGCCGATCGCTCCATCAGCCACGCGAAATCGGTGGACCGCTGCGCCTGGTCGGCGAGACGCATGCGGCTCAGCATCGAAGCGACGTCCGCGCTCGACGCCTGCGTGGTGTCGTTTTCGCGCGCGGCGATCTTCGCGGCGATCTCGTCGCGGGTCGTATCGAGCACGTACGTCTCGAGCCCGCGCCTTGCCCCGCCGTCGCTCGCGTTGCAATGAACGGACACGAACAGGTCCGCGGAGAACGAGTTGGCCTTTGCCGTCCGCTCCTCGAGCGAGACGAAGGTGTCGTCGTCGCGCGTCAGCAGCACGTCGATGCCTTCATCGGTCAGGATCCGCCCCGCGCGCCGCACGATGTCGAGCGTGACGTCCTTTTCGGCTTCTCCGGCAGGCCCCACGGCGCCCGTGTCCTTGCCCCCATGACCAGCGTCGAGCACGACGCGGGAAACCGCGCGAATCGTCGCCCGGGCGCTCGGCGGGCGCCGCGCGACGTCCACGACGATGCGAAAGGGCTCCTGCATGTAGAAGATCCGGCGCCAGACCTGCCCATCCAAATCCAGGGTGATCCGCGAGCCGGTGCTCGTGGCCTCCGCCCGCACCCGCGTCACGATGCCCGCCACGGGGATTTCGCGGGGCGCGTCGGCCACGTCGACCCCGTCGAGCTCGAGGAACGTGCGCGGCGCCGAAGCCCCAGCGACGACTTCTTCGCCGCTGCGGTACGGCACGGCCCGGTCGATTGCGACGACGATCCGCGCCGAGTCGCGCCCGGGCCAGGCGTCGATCCGGACGATCTTCGGCGCACGCGCCGCCGAGAGACGTGACGACGCGTCTGCCCCGAGACCCGGCCTCCCCTCACCGGCAGGGGGGTCGGCGGCTTCGTCGAGCAGGGCGCGCGGGGGCCGAAACGCCTCGAGCGTCGCGATCGTGCGATCCGTGGCGCGCAGACAGTCGTCGATGTTGCGCTCCGGGGCCACTGCGCCGCCACCCTCGCGGCCCTGTTCGTCTCGCAGCCGTTTGAATCGGCGCCGCGCGCGAACGAGCTCGAGGTACGTCACCGAGGCGTCGTGCACCAGGTCCCCGGCGAACGTCGCCGCTCGAAACGCGGCGTCGCACGCGCCCGCAAGGGCCGACGCTTCCAGACTGCTCGCCGCGGCGCGGTACATCGCGAGCGCCTGCGATCCGTCGTCGTCGTCGGCCGCAATCCGCCATGCGCGCTCGAAGAGCCGTCCGGCCAGGGTCTGCAGATCGACGGCCCTCGCCCCTCCGTCCGGGCGATCCGCCAGGGCCTGCATCGAGCGCGCGGTGGCGACGATCGGTTGCCGTCCGGCCGATAGCTCGCGGCGGTCCGCGACTTCGAGCGCGTGCGCGATCTCGACGGCCTCGGCGAGAGTCTGGGGCCGTCCGTCCGCCCGGGCAGAATCGCCGACGCTGCAACCGGCGGCGGCCGCGAGGGAGGCCGCCGTCGCGAGGGGAGCCGCCGCGGCAAGCGCGGTCGCTGCGGGGGCGAGGAAGCGTCGCACCTGGTTTGAAGCCCAGCCGAGGGCTATCCTGCAGACTGGCGTCGGAGTGTTTCCTCTGGCGCGTGGGAGCGTGACGTGGCGGAACTTCAAGCGGGTGTGCAACCGGTTTATGCGGACCGAGCGACAGGCGCGAGCTACCCGAGCGCTCGGGCGATGATCGACGCTTATCTTAAGCGTTTCGGCGAGCGGGCTGGCCTCGAATTCGACCCCCTCGATTCGACCGGGTACACCCTCGTCCGCAAGGGCTCCGCCGCCGTCGGCGTCAATGTCCTCGAGGACCACGGCGTGCTCCTCTTCGTCGCCCCCTTGATGACCGTTCCGCCGATCGGACGCGAAAGCCTGTACCGAAAGCTTCTCGAGCTGTCGTTTCTCACGACGTCGGACAGTGCGTTCGCGATCGACTCGCAACGCGACGAGATCGTGGTCCGCGCGCTGCGACGATTGTCCGGTCTCGACTACGAGGAATTCGAAGACCTGCTCGAGACCGTCGGCCGGGTCGCGGACGAATGGGACGACCCGCTGCACCTGGAATTCGCCAAGAAGTGACCGTTCGAGGGTGTCGCCGAGGATCTCTCGAGTGGTAAAAGCGAGATTTCTCGACGATTTCTCCGCCGCTCACCCCACGATCTCGAACGGCCGCATCATCTCGTTCGCGGCGTGCTCGAGGATGTGGCAGTGCCAGAGGTATCGCCCCTTGTGGCTGTCGAACTTCACGATGATGCGCGTGACGAAGTTCGGATCGACCCGCACCGTGTCTTTCCAGCCGGCGTCCTGAGGCAGCGGAGGCTCCGGCGGTCCGCCGAAGCTCAAGGTGCCGCGCAAGGTGTAAAGGTCCGCGTTGAAGGGCTGCCGCTCGAGGATCTGGAAGCGCACCAGGTGCAGGTGGATGGGGTGCGAATCTTCGGTCAGGTTCGCAAGCTCCCAGATCTCGGTCGTCCCGAATTGCGGCCTCTCCGTCACCGGATCCTGCCAGCGCGCTCCGTTGAGCAGCATCCACATTTTGCGCGTGCGGGCGGTCTCGTAATGGTTGAGCGTCAAGAAACGCGTCTTGACCGCATCGGCCGCCGGCGTTCGTGGCACGGGCCGCAGCACCGCGGGGAGGATCGCACTGGCCTTCACAGCACCTCGCGCCGGCGCGACGCGGAACTGCACCAGGTCGGAGATGCTCTTCAGCGTGACGTTCTGACCCGCCGACGCCGAGAAATCGACGAGCAGATCGGCCCGCTCCGCCGGCGCGAGCACGAGCCCCTGCAAGGGCGTCGGCGCAGCAACGAATCCCTGATCGGTGCCGATCAGGTGCATGGGCCTGCCGTTACTCAGCGTGAGCTGAAGGAATCGCGCGTTGGAGGCGTTGACGAGCCGGAATCGGTAAAGGCGCGGCTGTACCTCGAGATATGGGAAGAGTTTGCCGTTGGCCAGCACGGCGTCGCCGTAGACTTCCGGGACCCAGGGCGAGTTCGGATTCGCCGAGGTCGGGTAGACGAGCTGTCCGTTCACGTCCAAAGTGCGATCGCAAAGCACGATCGGTAGCTCGTATTCGCCGGCGGGCAAGCGCAGGGCATCCTCGACTTCGTCACGGATCAAGAACATGCCGAAGAGGCCCGCGTACTGGTTCAGCCGCTCGATGCCCATCGCGTGGTCGTGGTACCAGAGCGTCGCGGCGTCCTGGCGGTTCGGGTAGTGGTGAACCGCGGAGCCCCCGGGCGCGTACCAGCTCTCGGGGTGCCCGTCGCTTTCGGGCGGCACGCGTGCGCCATGCACGTGCACCACGGTACGTACCTCCGCGCGATCCGCTCCCGCCCCGCAGAGGTTGTGATCGATCGGCAAGAAGTGCCGGTCGGGAAGCTCGTTGACCCACTCGACGAGTAGCCCCTTTCCGCTGCGCGTCTCGAACGTCGGGCCGGGAAAGCGCCCGGCGTACGTCCAGACGCGCGTCGGCGGCAGGTCGCGGTGCACCTTGGCCGTGATCTCGCGCATCGGCACGCGAAAGTACGAGATCGTTTCGGCAGGCGCCTCGGGATCGGGCCTCGTTCCGTCCGGCCTGAGGACGGGCGGGATGGGCAGCCGGTCGACGAAGCGAGTGACCGAGCCGACGTTCAGCTGGTTGATCACCCGAACCGCCGCCTTCACGGTAGCCGGCGCGGTCCCTACGGCCGCCGCTGTCACCGATCCTTTGCAAAGACCCGCGTCCGCGCCGGCGGTCAAACGGCGACGGCACGACCCCAGAAGAAGGGCCGTGCCGTAGAGAAAACGCCGTCGCTCGATCATGCTCGGGGGAAGCCTTATCAAAGCCGCCCCGGTTAATCCGCGCGCTATCAGTCGCCCGTCAGCATGTTCTGGAGGACGCCCGCGATCGCGTCGAACGAGCCCGGAATGCGCTGGCTGCCGAGCCAGTTGTCCTCGATGAACCTCACGACCGAGCTCTGGTCGACCAGCGTGTGGTCGATGTAGTTTCTCTTCGCGAAGGGCGAGACGACGAGCAGCGGGACGCGCGTTCCGTAGCCGCAGCGGCCGTTCGCGGGATACGGGGTCCCTGCGTCAGGCAGCGTCCAGCTGTTGAGCATCGTGGTCGCCGCACCCCCATCGGGGGTCTGCTGCACGCCACTGTTGCAGAGACTGGACCCGTTGAGCTTGTCCGCGGTGGTCGTCGACAGGTTCACGATGGGCGGACCCTGGTGATCGTACCAGCCGTCCGAGTCGTCGTAGGTGATGACGACGAGGCTCGAGCTCCATTCCTGCGCCCCCTGCAGGGCGGTCACCACGCTGTTCGCGAAGTTCTGCTCGTCGAGTGGGTCGGAGTTGCTCGGGTGGCCGTTCTCGTAGGCCGGCGGCTTGAGGTACACGACCGCGGGCAGGTTCCCTGCGGCCAGCGTCGCGAAGAAGTCGAGCGCGTCGTACATGTGATTGGCCGCGTCGGCCGTCCCGGTGCCCGGAACGTTCGTGTAGCCAATGGAGGCGGTGGCGGTGCCGGAGCACGAGCCAGTGGCCGGGCAGCTGCTCGGGCGCGCGTGCGAGAGGTTCTGCGTCGCCGGGTAAAACTGAAACGGGTTGTGATGCTCGATGTAATCGAACGATGTCGCGGGGAACGGCACGGTGACGGGGCCGCCCACGCCGGTCGTCGCGTACGTCTGGGTCGCGTTGCCTTCGACGCTGCTGCGAGTGCAGCCAGTGGTTCCGTTGGCGTTGGTGAGGGTCAGGTTGAACCCGCCCTGGAACCAGCCCCACGTGATGTTCTGGCCGTTGAGCAGCATCCCGATGTTCTCTCCCGACATCGTGCCCTGCGCGTCGGTTCCGGAGCCCTGTCCCTCGCAGGCGTCACCGGCAGGGTCGACGTCGCCGATCAACGAGAGGCCACCGTTGCCGTCGCCGATCACGTTGCTGCCGGTCGAGAACGCGACCGGCGTCGTCGGGCTTTCGATGAGGCCGTTGAGCTGACCGGAGATCACGTTGAGCGCCCCGGGGGTGGACGGCCCGAAGGCCGTCGTCCACATGTTGTCGTTGAGTGCGTACTGCTGCGCCCAGTTCCAGTATGTCTGCAGCGTGTTCCCGTCGTAGTACGCCATGACGAGACCCGTCGTCACCGACTGGGCCGGTGCGCCTGCATCCACGTTCGGCGGCGGACCGGCTGTGCCTGTGTACTTGGGATACTCGTCCATGAGCGCCCCTACGGCGGCGTCCAGCCCATCGGCCGCTTCCTGCTCCGGGGTGTAGCTGTGGTTCTGGCTCTTCGTCTCCGCGTACGCGGGTGCGAGACGGAAGGGGTTGGTCGCGCCCGTCCCGTTGATCGTGTTCGAGGCCGTTGGATTGGCGGTGAGCAGGCTCGGCTCGCTGAGCGAGGTAAAGCCGGCTTGCACGTTGAGCGGGTTGATGAGGTTATTGGGAATGGGGGTTCCGGGCGCGGGGCTGAAGTAAGGCTCGCCCATGTTGTTCTGGGCGCTCGGGTACGTGCCGAAGTAGTGATCGAACGAATTGTTCTCGTTGAAGATGACGATCAGGTGCTTGATCTTCGTCGCCGTCACGAAGCTTTGCGCCGCGTCGAGGTGACCGGTGCACGCTATTTGGAGGGTCGTGCTCGCGAGCGAGCCGCACGATCCCGCGTCGCTGTCGCTCATCGTGACCTGAAGCGTCGCCGTCCCCGCGGCTCCGCACGTGAACTGGGTGGTCTGCGAGGTCGCGCTGGAGAAGGTCCCCGTGCCGCTCACGAGCGACCAGGCATACGAGATCCCGCTCGGGTTCGGAGCCACCGCCGACGCGGAGACCGTGACCGAGGCCCCGACGATGGCGGTCGAGGGCACTGCGCTGACCGAGTTCCACGTCGCACAGTTGACGGTATTCGCGTTGATGAACGCGGACCCCGCCTCGGTGGCCGGCTGGGTGCACTGCAGAAGGACCGAGACCGTCGCCTGCGCGCGCGCGGCGACCGAGAACGTCGTCGAGCCCGCGCACGTCGTGACGCCGTCGGTCGTCGTGCCTGTGAGCGAGATGCTGTAGCCCGAGCCGGCCGGCAGGTTGCCGACGACGAAGCTGACCGACAGACTGTTCGCGACGTTCACCGTGCCGGTTTGCACGACCGTGGACGCGCCGTTCGGACCGGTGATCGTCCACGTGACCGTATTGAGCTGCTCCCCCCCGGGCAGCGTCAATTGAAAGCCGACCGAGCCCACGTTGCCCTCCGGGGTCCCAGTCCCGGAGCCCGTCGTCCCGACGCCGGACGACGTCGGCTCGGGCGTTCCACTCGAGGACGAGCACCCAACCTCCGTCATGGACACGGCCGTGACGGTGGTGCAACCGACCAGCAGTGCGCTGGGAAAGAGGGCCTTGCGTACGATCGATCTCATGTGAGGCTCCGCGTAGGGGGACAGGTGGCCCCTTGTGCAAGGGGGGGTACAGCGGGGCCCTTGTGCAAAAGGTGGCCCGACCCCGACGGCCCCGGGGTGGACCCTCGTTCCCCGCCGGATTTCAACGCGTCGGCTTCCGGGGTCGCCAGCGGTCGGCGGGGCGAGCATTCGATTTCCGGAATCACGGCTACGAAAATCGGACGACGAGCCCGCTTTCTGACGACGTCGGGTCGGCGATCGCGATCCTCGGCGCGGCGCCGAGCCGTCTTCCGATTTTCGGAAAGACTTGACCGGCTTTCGAATCCGGCCGACCGCGCAGGATATCGAAGCAGCCGTTGGAGTTGACGCGGTTGGGCAGAGAGCCGACGCGCGACGACACGGAGCGGATGCGCAAATTCCGGAAATCGAAGAGTCCATTCCGGAAAACAGGTGAGTTCGCCTCCCCCCCATCGGCGGAGGGCGCGATGCTTGAGAGGAGCGTGAGAACGTCGCCGAAGGCCATTCCTCGCACGACGGCGCGCACGTGAGGGCGCGTCCGCGCGCGAGTCGCCGTCGGGGGTGAGGCGAGGCACGGGGGTTGCGTCGCACATGCCGAATGGGCGCGACGTGTGAGTGTGCGGTGCGCCCGTTAGGATGGGCATGAACACGAAATTTTGGGCGCCGTGCGCGGCCCTTTTTGCCATCGCCCTGAGCGTCGCCGGCGACGCCGACGCCGCGGGAAGCGCGTTCGTCCTTCAGAGCTCCTTCTCGGGCGCCAGCAGCGCATTTCTGGGGTACTCCGTCGCGGTCGACAGCACGTCGTCGGTCGCCGTCGTGGGTGCACCCAATGACAACGCGGGTCTGGGCGCGGCCTACGTCTACGTTCTGAGCGGGTCGTCGTGGACGCTGCAGCAGCGGCTCACGGCAGCCGACGGCGTGGCGGGCGACGAGTTCGGCTACCAGGTCGCCGTCAGCGGCAGCACCGTTCTCGTGGATGCCGCGGGAAAAGCCAACGGCCAGGGTTCCGTCTACGCCTTTGCGGGGTCGAGCACGGTCTGGAGCCAGGCCGCGGAATTCACCTCCTCGGACGGGCTGGCCGGCGACTGCTTCGGATGCGCCCTTGCGCTGAGAGGTACGACGGCGTTCGTGGGGGCGCCCGGCAAGGCATCCAACACCGGTGCAGCCTACGTGTTTACCGGGTCGGGGAGCACCTGGACGCAGCGGCAGGAGTTCATCGGCACGACGGGGGAGTACTTCGGTTTTTCCGTCGCACTCAGCAGCGCGGGGACGACGGCGCTCGTCGGCGCGTTCGAAGCATCCAATGCCACCGGGCAAGCGTATGTCTATACGTCGAGCGCGGGGACGTGGACGCAGCAGGCGGTGCTCACCGCTTCCGGCGGCATGCCAGGCGACAGCTTTGGCTACTCCGTCGCGGTCGACGGTACGACCGCGCTCATCGGAGCCTACGCCGCGAGCGGTAATCAAGGGGCGGCGTACGTTTTCACCGGCAGCGCCGGAACGTGGACACAGCAGACCAAACTCGTGGCCTCCGACGGCGCGACGAACAACTACTTCGGCTATTCCGTCGCGCTGAGCGGCTCGACGGCCCTCGTGGGCGCCTACGAGAAGGCGGCCACGAGCGGCGCGGTCTACGTTTTCACCGGCAGCGCCGGAACGTGGCCGCAGCAGCAAGAGCTGCCAGCCCCGGTTGCGGCTCAGTCGTTCGGATATTCCGTCGCCCTCAGCGGAACGGAGGCGGTCGTCGGCGCCTTCAGCACGTCGAACGACGCGGGGGCCGCCTACCTGTTGGGAGCCCTCACCCTCCCCAGCGCGCAGGCGCCTGCCCTGGGGCCGATGGGCGGATGGCTTCTCGCCCTGGCGCTCATCGCCGCGGCGTGGGCGTCGATGAGGCGCTGTCCCGATGGCGGGGCACAGCGCATCCTGACCCTGGGAGGGCTGTGGCTCTGCGCCCTGACAGCCGGAACCGCGGGGTGCTCCGCAGGCAACGGCGGCTCAGCGAGCGGTGCGGGGGCTCCGGCCTCCTCCATGGACCCCTCCGGGACGACCGGGAGCTCGCCGGACACCGGCAGCGTCGGCTTTCAGCTCACGCTCCCGGGCGGGGCGCCGATCAACTCCGTCCACTGGGCGATCACCGGTCCGAACGGCGTCACGAACGTCGTCCAGAGCGGGACGGAGAACGTCCAGAACTCGCAGTCGGTGGCCTTTGTCGTCGGCAGCATTCCGACCGGGTCCAACTACGGCGTGACACTGTCTGCAGTGTCCGCGGACGCGGGAGTGCAGTGTTCCGGGTCGGCCCAGTTCAACATCGTGCCGCACGCGATCACGTACGTGGGGGTGCAGCTCGACTGTTCGTCGGTCGGCACGGGAGGCCCTGGGACGAACGTCAACGGAATGACGTTCAACTGTGCGGCCTGGAGCACGGTCACGGCCAGCCCGCTGGAAACCGATGTGGGTAGCTCGATCACCGTCGCCGCCACCGCGAGCGGTCCGCAGACCAACGAGCTGACGTACCTCTGGAGCGCGCCGAGCGGCTCATTCGGCACGCCGACGGCGGCAACCTCCACCTTCACGTGCACCCAGGCCGGGCCGGTCGTCGTGACGCTCACGGTGGGCGATGGTCCGGTCCCCGACGGTTCCACCTGTAACCCGAGCCTGGACACGACTTCGTTCACCGTGACCTGTGCCGCCGCCGCATCGGACGGCGGGTCGTCGAGCAGTTCGAGCAGTTCGTCGAGCAGCTCGTCGAGCGGGGGTTCGGATGGAGGGGTGGGGCCGACTCCGGTGGTCCCTGCGATCCCGCCCCTGGGGCTCGCGGCGCTGGCAGCGGCGATGGCTGCCATCGGCGCCCGATCGAACAAGCGCCGGACTGCCCTTGGCCGGCCGGCGTCTCCGGAGGGTCGATGAGCGGTCGCGGACCTGCCTTCGCCCCCGGGCGATTCGATCTTGATTTCGCGGCGTCGCGGACGCGCATGCGCGTCTTGCGGATCGCCGATGCGTTTCTCGATCCCCGTGCACGCTCAAGGAGTGGCTCATGAAGATGGTTCTTTCGAAGTCGGTGGTCCGCACCGCGGTCGTCGCTGGCCTCGGGGTGTCGATCTCTGGCGCGGTCATTCAAGTCGGGTGCTCGTCCTCGGGTGGCCAGCCGCCGGGCGAGCCTTCACCCGGCAACCTCGGCGTGCTCGGGAGCAATTCCGCAGAGAACACCGGGTCGGTCGGCATGCAGTTGACGCTGCCGGGCGGAGAGAGCGTCAACACCGTCTCGTGGACGATCACGGGGCCCAACGGCGCATCCACCGTCGTGCAGACGGGCACGGTCAACCTGGCGAACAGCGAGACCATCAGCTTTCTGGTCGGAGGGATCCCCGCAGCCAACGGCTACCTCATCACGCTCAGCGGAACGTCGAGCGACGGACTCGCGACGTGCACGGGGTCGGCGACGTTCAACACGACCGCGCGGACGACCACGGACGTGTCGGTCCTGCTGCAGTGCAACACGGCGGTCTCCGAGGCCGGCTCGGCCCTCGTCACCGCAACGCCTTACAGCTGCGCGTCGGTCAACTACGTCACGGCCAGCCCCGCGGAGACGACGCTCGGCAACACGGTGGCCGTTTCGGGCTCGGCCAGCGGACCGGGCGCCGGGGGCGACGCGTCGCCGCTGACGTACCAGTGGACGGCGACGAGCGGGGAATTCGACACGCCGACCGCCCCCAGCGCAAACTTCACCTGTTTGTCGGCCGGCCCCGCGACGGTGACGCTCACCGTGAGCGCCGGCCCGGTGCCCGACGGAGGGGCCTGCAACACGGCGCTCGAGACGGCGACGGTCACGATCCAGTGCGATCAGCTCGTACAGCAGTCGCTCGTCACGACCCTGGCGCCCGGCGTCCTGCCCACCATCGCCGTCATCAACCAGGGCACCGCAATCGGTGAGGGCTCTCAGAATGGCGCGACTCCCTTCATGATCACCAACCTGGCCGCCGACCCCAACAACAGCCAGGTCATCCAGACGAACGACGGCGGTCCGCCGTTCCTCGCGACGGGAAACGTGCCCGATACCGCCTACGGCTTCTGCAACTACCCGACCGACGGCGGTGCTCCGACGCGGATCACGCACGTCACCGGCGCGAAGTTCGAGACCGCGATGACCGATCCGATGGTCCCGCTGACGCCGGCGTACTTCCCGCTCGTCTACAACACGACCAACACGACGAAGGACAACGCCTTCGGCGGCGACGGCGGCTTCTCGCCCATCATTGGTCTGTTCGACTGGCGCCCGAAGGACAACGACGAGGCGGTCCTCGCGGCCGAGTCCGACGACAACGGCAAGACTTGGTACTTCATGCAGAACGTCCTCGAGCTGGACCCCGACTACACGAACCCGATCAGCGGCGGCTACTCGGACGCCTCGACGAACACCGGCTGCCCGGCGACGCTCCAGAGCACCAACGTCAACCGCGTCAGCGTCAGCGGCTCGCAGGACGACGACGGCTGGGGACACGCGAGCATCATCCAGCTTCCGGGGTTGAGCGCGGCGACCGGACAGTTTCTCTACCTGCTCGACCGCAACACGAACAACCTGCCCGACTCGTCGGTCGAGATCGTCGACGGCGCGCCGCTCTGGGTGATCAGCCTCGCCACCAGCACGGCCAACGGCGGTTCGACGAACAAGTTCCCGATCTGGAATACCAACTTCACCGGCCCGGGGAACAACGACATGAAGTCGATCAGCTCGGTGCTGAACCAAACGCCCGACTCCGGCGCGCCGATCAACATCCAGCAGACCGTCGGCCTCACCGATCCGGACGGCATCATGGCCGTGTTCCCCACGGCGGCCAGC
>Ga0187782_10000798_pt1 | contig 21980 bp, 17 predicted proteins | sample 0715_SJ02_MP15_2_FD_132454 | JGI IMG/M metagenome (GOLD analysis project Ga0187782, IMG submission 132454) | Tropical peat soil microbial communities from peatlands in Department of Meta, Colombia - 0715_SJ02_MP15_20_MG | ecosystem: Environmental > Terrestrial > Soil > Wetlands > Peat | place... | reverse complement strand
GCCGCCGGAGCGCCGGGCCAGGTGCCTGGCGCTCCGTGGCTCGTGCGGGCTGGCGGGACGGGTCCGAGGACGCTCATCCCGCGGCCGGCCCCTCCGGCCGGATCAGCGGCCCAGCCAAGTATCGCTCAACAGCCAGTCCTGCGACACCGGGTTGATGACGAAATCGCGCACCCGATAGTTGGCGATGATCGGGGACTGCCGCTGCACGAGCGGAATCCACGCGGCGTCCCGCAGGATGATCTCCTGCGCCTGTCGATAGATCTGGGCACGCTGGCGCACGTCCAGCGTGGTGCGCCCCTGCTCCAGCAACTTGTCGATCTGCGGATTGAGGTAGTGCACGCGGTTGGTCGTGGACAGCCGCGACGAGTGGAAGAAGTAGAACATGATGTCGGGGTCGGTCTGCCCGTAGTACGCCAGGATCATGTCGTGCACGCCCTTCTGCGTGCTCGCGAAGAGCGTGGAGTCGTCCATGATCGTGAGCTTGAGGTCGATGCCGGCCTCGTGCAGGTAGCGCTGGATCAGTTCCGCGACCCGCTGGTACACAGGGTCGTTCGTGACCCACAACTCGGCCGTGAACGGCTGGCCGTTCCGTAGCAGGATGCCCTGCGGGTTCTTGTCCTTCCACCCGGCCTCGGCCAGAAGCGACGCGGCCTTCTGGTAGTTCTGTTCATACGACACCTGGCGCAGCGAGGGATCATAGCCGGGGACGATGTTCGGCGACAGCGGCGCGTACATCGGCACCGCGAAGCCGTCGTACGCGGTGCGAATGATCTCGTCCCGGTTCGTGATGGCGTACCCGACCGCTTGGCGGACTCGCGCGTCGTTCCACGGGGGCTTCTGGCACTGGAATCCCAGATAGTTGATGCCCGTGGCCGGCAGTTTGATGATCCGGTAGCGCTTGTCGTTCTGGAGGTCCAGCGCGGCGCGAACCGGCGCGCCATCGACGATGTCCACCTCGCCGGTTCGCAGGCCGATGTTGCGGGCGTTCTCGTCGGGCACGAACCGGAAGACGATCCGGTTCATGTAAGCGGGACCGTGGTTCTTGTGCGCCGCGGACGCCCAGCGGTACGCGGGGTACCGCACGACGGACAGGCTGTCGCCGGGTGCCCACCGTTCGAACATGAACGGTCCGGCCCCGACCGGATGCGTCCCGTACTCCGCGCCGTACTTCGCAAGGGCGTTCTGCGAGAGCGGTGCCAGGTACGCCGAGGTCAGCGAACTGAAGACCGGGGCGAACGGAGCGCTGAAGACCATGCGCACCGTCATGTCGTCCACGACCTCGACCTGCTTGATCGTACCCAACTGGAACGCGCCCGGCGAATTCGTGCTGGGGTCCAGCATCCGGTCCCAGGTGGCCTTCGTCACGTGTGCGGTGAACGGCGTCCCGTCGTGCAGCGTCACGCCGTGGCGGAGATGGAGGGTCACCGCGAGGTTGTCGGGTCGCACCTCCCAACGCTCCGCGAGGTCGGGGATGAAGTTCCCCTTGAGGTCGCGGTCGAGGTAGGTGGCCTGCATCGACGCGATCAGGTAGTCCAGCCACGGGGTTTTGTGAATGTCGAGCGTGCCCGGTTCTTGCAGCCTCGCCAACTGCAGGGTGCCGCCGACTAGCGGCGCCTGATCCGCCAGCGCGCGGATGGGGTTCACGAACGGCGACAGGCAGACGGCCGTGCCCGACGCGGCGGCCCCAGCGAGGAGCTGGCGGCGCGTGACGCGCACCGCGGCCCGCGGCGCACGCGAGCTGGATCGAGACGAGCGGTTCGGAGTCTCCATGGCGGTCTCTGGTCTCCCTTCCGTGTCGACGCGAAGTTGAGGGCTGGCGGGCCAGCCTCGAAGGATTCCCCCCTCTTCCTACGACATGATCGGTGCGCGGTAACGCTCAGCGGTCCGCAAGGCCGCTTCACGGTCTCCACCGAGGGCGGCGACGATCACGCGCGACGGCCCCGGCCGGCCCGGCGAGCACGAAGGTTGAAGGGCGCCGCGGTCGCGCCGGCGCGTCGACTCACAGTCGACATGAATGAACAGGCTTGTCCGGCAAACTGAAACATCTGACTGGGTACTGCTCTTCCCCAAGGCCGTCTTGCGGAGATGACCATTCGGCAAGAACTCGCTGTTGCGGCAGTGTGCGGTTTCCCAAACCTTTCCCGCTTTTGAGGGACGAAGTTTCTGTGTATGATGCTCAAACTCCTGCAGATGACGATCCGTCAACGGATTCCCGCCGTGCCGTCCTCGGCAATTTCCGACCGGGCGCCATCGTGATTCAACATTCCTGCGAATTCCGTGAGCGCGTGTTGGGGCGTCCGCAAGGCGCCAGACGCGTCAGCAGGCGGCGGCGTGCGCGGCGCCGAACATACACGGAACACCAATAGGTGGAATGTGCGTTGCCGTTGGAGGTCGCTTGTGCGCAGGTTCCTTGCGATACTCGTGGTCGCCATCCTCGCGCTCCCCGTGATCACCACGGGGCTTGCCGCGCAGACTCCGGTGGTCGTGCGCGTCGCCACGCTCAAGCTGGTCGGCGGTGCCCCGATCTTCTGGGGAATTCACCAGAACTACTTCGGCCGGCAGGGCATTCGAGTGGAGCCAGTGTACTTTGGCGCTGCGGCCCCGGTGGCCACCGCCGTCGCCACCGGCGATACCGAGGTCGGCGCCACCGGAATTACCGGCACGCTCTTCAATCTCGCGGCGGGCGGCGCCAAGGTCTGGCTGGTCGCCGATCGCGGCCAGGAACGTCCGGGCTACCATCTGAACAGCGTTGTCGTTACGAAGGCGTCCTATGACGCCGGCATCCATACGCTGCGCGACCTCAAGGGGAAGCGAATCGGCGTCACGACGCTGGGCTCGACGTTCGACTATCAGATCGGCGAGATGCTCGATCGGGTCGGCCTCGCGTTCACCGACGTCAAGCTCGTGCCGCTCCGCGAGGTCGACCTCTTGGTCCAGGCGGTCCGGACCGGGCAGGTGGACGCCGCGATCCTGTCGCCGCCCTGGGGGACCGCATCCGAGGAGCAAGGCTGGGGTAAGGTGCTCTTCTGGGTCGGGGACAAGATCACGAACCAAGTCACCGGCGTGTTCTACGGGGAGAAGCTGCACCAGGACCGCGCCCTCGGTGTCCGGTTCATGAAGGGGTACATCCTCGCGACTCGGGACTACTACGACGCGTGCCTGGCAAAGCCGCCGCACGGATCATGCGACGCGATTGTCGGCGTGACGGCGAGCGCCCTCGACCAGTCGGCGTCCTCGGTGCGAGAGTCGCTCCCGTACATCGACCGCAACGCTCGCCTGTACACGCTCGACCTGCAGCGACAGGAAGCGTGGTATCTTCAACACGGCATGATTACCCAGGTGATTCCGCTGGAGCAGTTCGTGGACACCAGCTTCATCACGGAGGCGCTGCGCCAGCTCGGCCCCTAGTGGAGATCCGTTTCGAAGATATCCACAAACACTATCGCCGGACGGACGGCACCACCATCGAGGCACTGTCCGGCATCGACTTGATCGTCGGCCAGGGCGAGTTTGTCGCTGTCGTGGGTCCCAGCGGGTGCGGGAAATCCACGCTGCTCCTCATCGCGGCCGGGCTCGTCCCGCCGTCTCGCGGGCGCGTCGTCTTCGACGGCCACGCGTCGAGCCAGCCTCTCACCGCGTTCGTCTTCCAGGAGTTCGCACTTTTCGATTGGCGTACGATCCTCGAGAATGTGGCATTTGGCCTGGAGGTGCGGCGCATCCCCGCGGCCGTGCGGCTGGCGCGCGCGCGAGACCTGATCCGGCTCGTCGGTCTGGAAGGCTTCGAGGACCGGTATCCGTCCGAGCTCTCTGGCGGGATGCGGCAGCGTGTCGGCATCGCCCGGGCCCTGTGCGTGGATCCCGCGGTGCTCCTCATGGACGAACCCCTCTCGGCACTCGACGCGCAGACCCGCCAGCTGATGCAGGAGGAAATCCTGGGCATCTGGGAGCGCACCCACAAAACGGTCCTGTATGTCACCCACAACATCCAGGAGGCGGCGTTCCTGGCAGATCGCATCGTCCTCCTCTCGCGGCGCCCCGGACGCATCCGGTCGATCCTACCGGTGCCGTTCGGCCGGCCACGGGCCGAGGAACTGCTCGCCGATCCGGTGTTTGGACAATTCAGCCAGAATGTCTGGCGCATGATACGCGATGAAGCGAAAACCGCCATGCGTGAAGGGGGCGAATGAGATGGCAATCGACGCCTCTCGGGAAGTGATCACGCTCGAGGCCCCGGCGACCGTTCGGCCCGAGCACCGCTCCCTTCCCTATCTCCGGGCCACGTCGATCCTCGCGCTGCTGGTGGTGTGGGAAATCGCCACGTGGACCCGCATCGTGCCGCCCGTGTTCCTCCCGGGACCGCTGACGGTCGCGCGCGAGCTGGGCCGGATGGCCACGACCGGCGAGTTGTGGCACAACCTCGGCCTCAGCCTCGGGCGGATCGTCGTGGGATTTGTCATCGGGAGCGCCGCCGGGCTGCTGGTCGGCGTCCTCGCCGGCGTATCCGATTCGGCCGAGGCAATCGTGGACCCACTCGTTGCGGCAACCTATCCGATTCCCAAGATCGCGCTGCTCCCGTTGTTGATCCTCTGGCTCGGGATCGGAGAAACATCCAAAGTCGCGGTGATCGCCATCGGCGCCTTCTTTCCCGTGGCGATCGGCACGATGTCCGCCGTGCGAGAAGTGGATCCGCTCCTCGTTCGGGCTGCGCGCAGCCTCGGAGCCACCCCGTACCACATCGTAACGAAGGTACGAATCCCCGCCTCGCTGCCGGTCATCTTTGCGAGCCTGCGGCTCGCCGCGGGGATGTCCCTCCTGCTCGTCGTCTCCGCCGAGATGATCGCGGCCACGGCCGGCATCGGATATCTGATCCTCTACGCGGGAGACCTATTGCAGACATCCCGTCTCCTGGCCGGGATCGCGGTGCTATCCATCCTCGGTCTGGCATCCACGACCGGGCTCCAGGCGATGGAACGCCGCTTCCTCCGAGGCCGTCACCAGGGCTGACGAGCCTCGGGCCGCCGCCGCGCTGCGGCGCAACTTCGACAGTGGAGCGAGGGACCGACCGGGTCGCAACGGTCCACTAGCCGGTGCTGGGCGCTCAGTGTCCCAGCGAACTGAGGGCTACACCGAGGTAATACGGCCAAAGCACGACCGCGAGAACGCCTTTCCAAAACGTCAGGTGCAGAAAGCCAATCGTGAACAACCATCCGGCGACCCACACGAGCCCCAGAGAACTCGACGGCTGGACGCGACACTTGTCCACAGTGGTCCCCCCTGGCCACGGCGCTAAAGGTGCACATCGTGTTCCGAATGTCATGGTGCGGCTCCGCTGATCTTCGCGGTATCCGACCCACGCCCGATTTTCCGCACCGTCCCGCCGCCTTGGCAGACGCGGTCACGGCAGGAGTCGCCCGGGGCCCCGTCGTAGATTTCCGGTAACGTTCCCGGGAACGCTACCGATCAGGCCCGGGGATTCGGTATCGGAAATAGACGTTTGCAGCCGCGATGGGGCGCTCCAGACCCGGCTGCCCCTGTCCTGTAGTCGAGGCGGATTTCCCCTGGAGCGAACCCGGTGGGACCGGGTCGTCTAGAGCGGAGGCACACGGTGAGCCTCAATATCACGATACGTGACGTCGCCGCGCGCGCTGGCGTTTCCGTGAATACCGTGTCCCGCGCGCTCAACAACCGGCCGGATGTGAGTGCGGGGACCCGTGAGCGCGTGCTCCGGGTCGCGGAACGATTGGGCTACACCGCGAATGGGGTCGCCCGGGACCTCCGCGCCAAGCGGACGAGCGCGATTGGCGTGGTCGTGGCCGACGTCGCCAATCCCTTTTTCGCCGCGGTGGTCAAAGGCATCGAAGAGGTCGCCCACGCCTCCGGGTACAGCATCGTCTTGTGCAACACCAACGAGGACTACACCAAGGAGCAGGAGGCCGTCGGGCTGATGCTCCGAAAGCGGGTCGACGGGCTCCTCCTGGTCCCGTGTCAGAAGCACCCGGGAACGGTCATGCTGTTGCAGCGACGACGTCTCCCGTTCGTGCTGATCGCCAGGCGGTTCGACGATCTCCCGACCCCGTACGTGGTCAACGACGACGCCCGCGGCGGGTTTCTCGCAACCGATTATCTCATCAGGCAGGGACACCGCCGCGTCCTGTTCGTGAACGGTCCCAAAGAGATCTGGAGTGCGCAGCAGCGCGAGGCTGGATACCTCCGCGCGCTGAGCGAGCACGGCATCACGCCCGATCCATCACTGCTGCGCGTGACCACGGCAATGATGGATGGGTCCTATCGAACGATGCTTGAGGTGCTGGACGAGGGTGTGTCGTTCACGGCCGTCTACGCGTTCAGCGATCTCCTCGCGATGGGGGTGTTGAAGGCCCTTCGGGAGCGCGGCCGGAAGGTTCCGCAGGATGTCGCCGTGGTGGGGCATGATGACATCGACTTTGTCGAGATCTTGGAAACCCCGTTGACGACGGTGGACATGTCGAAGTCCCGTCTCGGACGGGAGGCCACCCGCATTCTCATCGAACAGCTTCAGAAGCCTCTGCCGTTGGAGCAGGCACAGGTCGTGTTGGAACCGCGCCTCGTCATGCGCGGGTCGGCGTGAGCACGGAACGATCGCCAGCCATTGTTTCGGCCCGGGACGTCTGGTTGACGGCGAAGAACGTCAGTGCGGCGCGATCTTCGGTCCCGAATCGGACAAGAGAATGAATACAGGGGGAGGGAGAACGATGGTATCGGGCATTCAGCGCGTGCTGCTCTCGCGACGTGGCTTGCTCAAGGGAGCGACGGCTGCGGCCGTCGCGCTCAGTGTGCCCGCGTTGGCGCCGGGGATCCGGCGCGTCGCCGAAGCGGCGGCGGGTGCCGTCACGCTCAACGTCTGGGCGTCGCCGGACAATGCCGATGCGCTCGCGGATATCGCGAACCGCTTCACCGTGCAGAATCCGGCGATCCGCGTGACCGTGACGCCGATCTCCTGGGAAGTGCTCTATCCGCGCATGCTGGCCGACGTGGCGAGCGGCACTGGGGCGTTCGACGTCGCCACGTGGGACGTGCAGACCGCAGGCGCGGTCAGCAAGGGGTTCGTGGACCTGGGCGCGTTTCGCACGGCGCACCCTGACCTTGTCGATCCCTCCTATGACCTGAAGGACTTCGATCCGGGTGTCTGGCACGTCGGGGGCGTCTGGCAGGGGAAGAACATCGGCATCCCCTTCTACAACAACACCATGCTGCTCTATTATCGCAAAGACTACTTTGGCGACACGAAGCTCCAATCGGCGTTCCAGGCGAAGTACAACCGTCCCCTGGCGGTGCCCAAGACGTGGAAGGAAGCGGTGAGCGTCTCGGAGTTCTTCACCAAGTCAAAGAACCCGTCCTCGCCCACGTCCTACGGCATGGCGTTGATGTTCCCGCGCACCCACACGCTGTTCTACATGTACGTGCTCTACTTTGCGGATTATCGCCGGGATCCAGCCGGGATCCGGAAGTGGGGCCCGGTGGATCTGGACTACGGCGACTTCTTCTCCAGCCAGCACACACCGGCGTTCGGCACTCCCGAGGGCGTCGCGGCCATCAAGGATATGATGACCCTGATGCCATTCAGTCCGGACCCGCTCGGCAGCGACTACGGCGAGACGATCGAGTACTTCACCAAGGGCACGGTGGCAATGGTACCGCAGTGGACCGGCGTGTGGGCCAGCTTCAAGACGGCCCAGGTCCTTCAGCCGCTCGGGGATAAGGTCGGGACCGCGGTGATGCCCGGCGGGCACTCCTGCAGCGGGATCTGGGGGCTCGGCATCAACCGTGCCACCAAGCAACCGAACGAAGCATTCAAGTTCCTGCAGTGGGCGACGAACAAGGACAACGACAAGACCAAGTTCATGAAGTTCGGGGTCGCGCCGTCCCGGATCTCATCGCTGAAGGATCCGGCGGTGCTGCAGGCGGACCCACGTGTGCCGGCGCTGCTGGCGACCTACCCGCAGCAGGGATACCGGCCGCGCATTCCGGTCGAGCCCAAGCTGGAGGACATTACCTTGGGCACATTCTCCGAGGTTCTCGGCGGCCGGAGACCGGCCACCGTGGCGACGCTCAGTGGCCTGGCCGGGGACTGGACGAGCATCATCAAGTCTGGAGCGTGACGCGCCGTCCGACGGCGGCGTATTCCCGTTACCACGTAGCTCGCGATCATGGTGAACAGCGGCGGCTCCGCGCGACCATGCGGGGCCGCCGCCTGGAGGCACACGCATGCGTATCCCCTCTCCAGATGACTGCCGTCGACGCATGAGCGGTGTTCCGCAAGGCGGGGAAAGGTGGGACCGGCGGGTGCGAGACGGTGCGCCGCTCTCCAGGCCCGCATGGCGCGCCCGGGCGAGGATCGTCCAGGCTGAACGACTGTACACATGGGCTCGCTGAGGACCGAGCGGCTTCCGGCGAACGCCGACGTCCGAGCGGGCGGGAAGGCCGGCCGCCCGTCGGCCGCCTGGGCGTTCGTAGCCCCGCTGATCGTCCTGTTCGTCTCGCTGACGACATTTCCGTTCCTCTACATGATCTACATGTCGTTCCGCCGGTACAATCTTGCGGCGTGGACGCCCTCGAGGTGGGTGGGGCTCGATAACTATGTCACGCTCTTCGCCCGCGATCCCACCGTCGGCCGTGCGGTCACCTTCACCGCGTGGTTTGTGGTCATCGCGCTGCCGGTGGAAATGGTGTTCGGTGTCGCGGTTGCGCTGCTGATTCGCAACGTCGTGGGTGAGCGCGCCTGGAGGGCGGCGGTTCTCTTGCCGATGATGATCCCCGCGGTAGTCGCGGGCGTGGCGTGGAAGATGCTCTACAACTTCGAATTCGGCCCCGTGAACTACGCTCTTTCGTTCGTCCACGTCGCCCCGGTGAGCTGGCTCGGCGACTTTACGATGGCGCCCGCCGGCATCATCCTGATCGACATCTGGCAGTGGACGCCCTTCGTGTTCCTCGTCGTCTATGCAGCGCTGCAGTCGGTGTCGCGCGACCTCGTCGAGGCGGCGCGCGTGGACGGCGCCGGCCCGTGGCAGACGGTGTGGTGGGTGGAGCTGCCGCTCATCCGCACGGTCCTGTGGATCATCCTGATCATCCGCCTAATCGACATGCTGAAGCTGTTCGACATCATCTACATGACGACGTTCGGCGGCCCCGGTGACGCCACGACGTCCCTGAGCTTCTACATCTATAAGGTCGGCGTGTCGTTCGGATGGGACGTGGGATACGCGTCCGCGCTGTCGGTCGTGCTGCTGGCCGCGATCACGATCCTGACGAATGTGCTGATCAAGACGCTCAACCTCAGGGAGCTGTTGGGACTATGACCGTCCCTGGCGCCGCACGTTCACGAGCCACAGCCGTTCGTGCGACCATTGCCGCGCTTCGGGCCGCCGCGGTCGCCGCCGTGCTCGTGTTCTTCCTCTTTCCCGTCTACTGGCTCGTCACGACCGCGTTCAAGGTGCCGGACGACTGGTTCAGCATGCCGCCGGTCTTCTTGCCCAGCCGGCTGACCTTGGTGAACTTCGCCGGCGGGGCGGCGGGATCGATGGCCAGCCTGACGACGTCGATCGAGACGATTACGCCCTACCTGCGGAACAGCGTGGCCGTGGCGGTGGTGACGGCATTCGTGTCCACCGCGATCGCGGCGCTGGCCGCGTACGCGATCTCCCGATTCCGATTCGGGGGCATCGGGTTTGCCTCGTGGATCGTCAGCATCCGGATGCTGCCGCCGATCGCCACCGCCCTGCCCCTCTACGTGACGTTCAAGGTGCTCGGTCTTCTCAACACGTGGACGGCGCTGATTCTCGTGTACCTCGTCATGACCACGCCGTTCTCCGCCTGGGTCCTGATCTCGTTCTTCAATGAGATCCCGCGGGACCTCGACGAGGCCGCGGTCGTGGACGGCGCCTCGACGTGGGGAGTGTTCCGTCTCGTGGCCCTGCCGCTGGCGGTCCCCGGGCTCGCCGCGATGGCCACGCTCGCGTTCATCCAGGCGTGGGGCGAGTTCCTGATGGCGTTGATCCTCACCAGCAGCGCGGCGGCGCAGACGCTTCCGATCTATCTGGGCCGGTTCATTACCGGATTCCGGATCGCGTGGGGGCCGCTTGCCGCGGCCGGCCTCGTGACGATGGTGCCGGTGGTGGTGTTCTCGTTCATCATGCTGCGCTATCTGATTCGCGGATTGACGCTCGGTGCCGTCAAATACTGACCGAGAGCACGGGCCAGCCCGTTGGGACCGCACGCGGGAGCACCCGGGCGGACGACACCATTCGGCAGGCCCTAGAGACCTGGAGGAGGTACACGAATGCGTTCCGTGACGTTGGGGCTGATCGTGGGCAACCGAGGGTTCTTCCCCAAACATCTGTGCGAGACCGGCCGCCGCGAGGTCCTCGAAGTGCTCACCGCCCTCGGGATCCGCGCGGTCGCGCTTTCTCCCGAGGAGACCGCGTTCGGAAGCGTTGAGTCCTGGGGCAACGCCGAGAAGTGCGCGGCGCTCTTCCGGGCCCGCCGCGACGACATCGATGGTATCCTCGTGACCTTGCCGAACTTTGGCGACGAGCGCGCCGTGGCGGACACCCTCCGGCTCGCCGATTTGCGCGTTCCGGTGCTGGTCCACGCGTTTCCCGACCGGGTCGGGCGGATGTCCATTGCCGACCGCCGCGACAGCTTCTGCGGCAAGATGTCGACGTGCAACAATCTGACGCAGTACGGTATCCCCTTCTCCTTGACCCGGCGGCACACCGTGGCCCCGGACGCGGCCTCGTTTCGAGAGGATCTCGAGACGTTTGCGGCCACCTGCCGCGTAGTGCGCGGCGTGCGGGGCCTCCGTGTCGGCCTCATCGGCGCGCGGCCGGCTGCGTTCAACACGGTGCGCTTCAGCGAGAAGCTGTTGGAAGCCGCGGGCATCTCCGTCGTCACCATCGATCTCTCAGAGGTCCTGGGATGGGTGGCGCGCCTCGCCGATGATGATGCGCAGGTGGCGCGGCGGGTCGAGGCGATCCGGAGCTACGTCCGGGTCAGCGGGATCCCTCAGCCGTCGCTTGTGAAGATGGCCAAACTCGGCGTGGTGATCGACGACTGGATGGCGGCCAACAGCCTCCGGGCAAGCGCAATTCAATGCTGGACGGCACTGGAGGAATTCTTCGGCGTGGTGCCCTGCACGCTCATGAGTATGATGAGCGACCGCCTGATGCCCAGCGCCTGCGAGACGGACGTCGCCGGAGTCGTCGGCATGTACGCGCTCCAACTCGCTTCCGGTCAACCCAGCGCCATCGTCGACTGGAACAACAACTACGAAGAAGATCCCGACAAGGCGGTGATCTTCCACTGCAGCAACCTGCCCGCGGCCGTCTTCGCGGAAGCCAGCATGGACTACCAGGCGATCATCGCGGGCACGGTGGGCAAGGAACAAACGTACGGCACGATCGTGGGGCGCATCCGGCCCGGGCCGCTGACGTACTGTCGGGTCTCCACGGACGACCGCGCGGCGGCGGTGACGGCCTACATCGGAGAGGGCCGCGTGTCGGACGACCCGCTCGCCACTTTCGGCGGATACGGTGTGGTGGAGGTTCCCGATCTGCAACGGCTGCTCCGGTTCATCTGTGAACATGGATTCGAGCATCACGTTGCGATCAATCTCTCCCACACGGCTCGCGCCGTCGAGGAGGCGATGACCAGATACCTGGGTTGGCGCGTGTACTGGCACGGCGGAGAGGCGCATACCGATGTCGTGAGGCGGGAGGGAGGTCGCGATGGGCGAGTTTCTGCTTACGCTTGACGCCGGCACCGGAAGCGGCCGGTGCGTGCTGTTCACCCTTGACGGCCGGCAAGTGGCTGTCGCACAGCAGGAGTGGGTACCCAAGGCCCTGCCGGAGTACCCCGGCAGCCAGGATTTCGACACCGAGGAGGCGTGGTCGATCCTCTGCCGGTGCACCCGCCAGGCGATGGCGGAGGCCGGCGCCCACGGCACCGACGTGATCGGGGTGACCGCCACATCGATGCGTGAGGGGATGGTGCTTTACGACGCCGACCAACGTGTCATCTGGGCGTGTCCCAATCTGGACGCGCGAGCCGTGACCGAAGCGGAGGAAATGATCCGCCGCGGCTTGGCACAAAAGATCTACGAGGTCGGCGGCGACTGGGTGAACATCATCTCCCCGCCTCGCTTCTGGTGGATTCGTCGGCACCTGCCGGATGTCTACCGCCGCATCGCGAAGATGGGAATGCTCTCAGACTGGGTCTTGTACCGGCTCTCCGGTGCCCTCGTGACCGACCCCACGATTGGGAGCAGTTCGGGGATCTTCGACCTCTCGCGCCGGACGTGGAGCGACTCGCTGATCGAGACGCTGGACCTGCCCCGCGGGATCTATCCCACGGTCTTCGAATCGGGCATGGTCGTCGGAGAGGTGACGCGAGCCGCCGCGGACGAAACGGGACTCGCGCCGGGGACGCCCGTCGTGACCTCGGGTGGAGACACCCAGTGCGGGCTCGTCGGCGTCGGGGCGATCGCCCCCAACCGATGGGTGGTGGTGGGCGGCACGCAGTGGCAGACCGCGGTCATCACGGACCATCCGTTGATCGACCCTCAGGCGCGGCCGCGGACGCTGTGTCATGCTGTCGCCGATCAGTGGATGACCGAGGGCATCGGCTTCTACCATGGCTTTGCGACGCGTTGGTTCCGAGACGGTTTTTGCCAAGGCGAGGTCGAGGTCGCCCGCCGGCTCGGAGTCGACCCGTACTGGATGCTGGAGAAAATGGCGGCTCAGGCGCCCCCAGGGTCGAACGGTCTTGTCGCCATCTTCTCGGACATCATGGTGGCGAAGCGATGGAAGCACGCCGCACCGTCGTTCCTGCAGTTCGATGTGCTGTCGCCCGCGACGTCGGGAAAGAAAGAGTGCTACCGGGCGCTCGAGGAGAATGCCGCCTACGTCTCCTATGGGAACTACCAGGTGCTCACGGAACTCGCGGGTACCACGGCCGACGAGATCGTCTTTTGCGGCGGATCCTCGAAGGGGTTCTTGTGGCCGCAGATCATGGCGGACGTCTACGGAGTCCCGATCAAGATCCCGGTCGTCAAGGAAGCCACCTCGCTCGGGGCCGCGATGCTCGTGGGAGTGGCGCTCGGGAAGTTTCCGACCCTGGCCGGCGCGGTTGAGCGTCTCGTTCGTTGGGACCGGACGGTCGAGCCGGACGGCGCCGCGCATGCCGCGTACGGTGAACACTACCGCAGATGGCGCTCCATCTATCCGCGCATGCTGGCGCTGGTCGACGAAGGTCTGCTGTCGCCAATGTGGCGAGCACCGGGCACCTGATCGGGAGCGTGGTTGTGCCGACCTGCTGCGCCGGGCAGGCTATGCAATGTGTGGTCCACGCAGGGGCGACAGATGACGAGGTCCAGTGACGGGGGCTCCCTCCGCCCGGTCGGACGAGAGCGTCTTGACGAGACCTCCGCCAAGCTGGTTCGGGTTCGAGCGCACCTCACCGGGGCTGGCCTGGACGGCGTGCTGCTCTCGCGCCGAAACAACTTCGCCTGGCTTACCGCGGGGGGAGACAACCACGTGGCTGCGGCGACCGAAGACGGTGCTGCCGCTCTGCTGGTGACCCACGACGCTGTTCGTGTGATCGCAACGAACATCGAGATGCCGCGGCTTCTCGACGAGGAGTTGTCGGGCCTGGACGTCTCCCCGGTGGTAGTGCCGTGGCACGAGGACGAGTACCGCGCCCGCTCCGCCGCCGTGGGGAAGATGCGCGTAGCGTCGGATACGCCCCTGCCCGGGGTCCCGCAATTAGGGATCGAGTTCGCTCGGTTGCGGTTCGCGCTGTTCCCGTCCGAAGCCGCGCGGTACCGCCGCATCGGCCAGCGCGCGGCAGACGCCGTCGAAGATGTGGCGCGAGAGGCCCGGCCAGGCGAGTCCGAGACGCTGTTGGCCGGGAGCCTGTCCCGGGCGCTGATGGCACGCGGTCTTACCCCGACGGTGCTGCTGGTCGCGTGCGACGAGCGCATCCGCCGGTACCGACATCCTGTTCCCACAGGGACGCGCCTGAAGCAGCAGGCGCTGCTGGTGGTGATGGCCATGGCCGGCGGACTCCAGGTGGCCATATCGCGCCTGATTCATTTCGGACCGCTGCCGGCAGACCTGAGCCGCCGACACCGCGCAGTGGTGGCCATTGACGCGGCGCTCGCAGTTGCTTCGCGCCCCGGGGTCAAAGCCCGCGACGCCCTGGGCTCCGGCATCGCCGCCTACCGTCGCGAGGGGTTCCCGGACGAGTGGCGCTTGCATCATCAGGGGGGGCCCACGGGGTATGCAACCCGCGAGTATCTGGCGACTCCCGCGTGCGCCGAGGTCCTCCTCGAAAACCAACCGATGGCCTGGAACCCGTCTATCACGGGGACCAAGAGCGAGGATACGTTCATCCTGACGGCGGCCGGGCCGGAATACGTTACCCTCTCTGACCGCTGGCCAGACCATGAGATCCCGGTTGATGGGGGGGTGATCCGCCGCCCGGCAATTCTCGAACGGTAACCCCTGCGCGAACCGGCCGGTGCGTCAGACGCTTCCTTCCCGTACCTCCGCGCCGCGGGCGGCCTCGCACACGATCAGCGTGCCCGGCATCCCCGACGCACGCTGATAGGCCGAGCTGGTAGTGTCGACGAACGCATCGACTGCAGTACGATCGACGAGCGCAAGCACGGCTCCTCCGAATCCCGCGCCGGTCAGCCGCGCGCCCACGCAGCCGGGGGCGCCTTCCGCGGCGGACACCATGGCCTCGAGGGCGGGGATGCTGACCTCGTAGTCGTCGCGCAGGCTCGCGTGCGACGCTCGCAAGAGGGTGCCGACGGTATCGAGATCTCCCCGGCGCAGTGCGGCGACCGCATCCAACACACGGGCGTCCTCCGTGACCACATGGCGCGTGCGCCGGCGCAGAGGCTCAGGCAGGCACTCGGTGAGCGGCAGGTCGTCCGGCGCGAGATCGCGCAGTGCGGTGATGTTCGGCCGCAGGCGCCGGAGATGCTCGACGGCCCGGGCGCACTCGTCGCGCCGCTCGTTATAGGCGGACGAAATCAGCGAACGTCGGACTCCCGTGTCACAGACGACTAGAACGACCGGTGGAGGCAGCGCGACGTGCTCCGTCGCGAGCGTCCGGCAGTCCAGGAACAGGGCGTGGCCGGGCCGGGCCAGGGCGACGGTAAGCTGGTCCATGACGCCGCACCTGACCCCGACGAACTCCGCCTCCGCACGCTGCGCCAGCAACGCGATCTCGCGAAGAGGGCGGGCCGCCTCGCCCGCATGCAGAAGCGCGACAGCGGCCGCGACCTCCACCGCCGCGGAACTGCTCAGCCCGGCTCCTATGGGTAAGTTCCCGCCGACTGCGCCGGTCGCGCCGCGCAACCGCACTCCGGCCTCGCGCAGGGCCACCGCTATCCCCTGAATATACCGGCCCCACGCCGGGACGCGGCCTCTGTCCGGATGGTCCGCCGACAACGTGATCTCTTCGTCAAAGTGGATCGCATAGAAGCGAAGCGCGCTCTCGCTGGTCGGTCGAACCGCCAACCGGATGTAGCGATCGATGGCCGCCGGCAGGACGAACCCCTCGTTGTAGTCGGTGTGTTCGCCGATGAGGTTGACGCGTCCGGGCGCCTGGACGTGGAACGCCGCGGCGGTGCCGAAGCGCGCTCGAAAGATCCGATCCAGAAACGCCCAGTCGCTCGACGCCATCAAAGCCCCCAGCGCACCCCCGGCTAGAGGTTATACGCTGAACGCGCTTGAATCAACCCGCGACCGGCCGCGCCCGCGGCCGGTCGGGTCGCAGGCGCGCAGGGCGGTAAGGCCCGGGGCCACGACGCGATCCGGCCAGCGGCTGGAACGGGCCAGGTGTCCCGTGAGGCGATTGCACAAGCGTGTGTACCGGAAGGCCGACGGACGCTCGGTGTATCTGTACGGGGAGACGCCGCACGCTCTTTCCGCCGTCGGGGAGGACGAAGGAATGCCGGCGGTGTTTTCGCACCTACGCTGGCACCCGCTCCGCGGGGAGTGGGTCGTGTACGCGGCACACCGGCAGACGCGCACCTTCCTGCCTCCTTCCGAGTTCTGTCCGTTGTGTCCCACCCGGCCAGGAGCGTTTGCGACGGAGATCCCGTTCGCCGATTTCGAAATCGCGGTCTTCGAGAACCGCTTTCCGGCGTTTCTTGCTCGACCATCGACCGCCTCCACCCTGTGCGTGCCAACAGCGCCGGCCGAAGGGGCGTGTGAAGTCGTCGTGTACACCGCCGAACACGAGGGAAATATCGCTACCCTGCCCCCATCCCGACGCGAACTGCTGCTTCGCGTGTGGGCGGACCGCTGCCAGGAGCTCTCTGCGCGGGATGGGATCCGGTTTGTCATGCCGTTTGAGAACCGAGGAGAGCAGGTCGGCGTAACGCTCCACCACCCGCACAGCCAGATATACGCGTATCCGTTTGTGCCGCCGGTCCTCCTGCAGGAAGTCACGGCCTTTCATCAAGGCGACGTGCTCGTCGACCTTCTGGGGCGCGCCGGCGATGCCTACACCGTCGTCGAGGACGAACGCGTCGTCGCCATGGTGCCTCCGTTCGCCCGCTATCCCTATGAGGTCTGGATCATGCCCAAGGCGCGTCGCTCAGGCCCCTGGGAGTTTGATGACGGAGAAGTGGCGTCCTTTGCCCGCGCGCTGGCGGACGTCGTCCGCGGCTACGACGCCCTGTTCCTCAAACCCTTCCCGTACGTAATGGTCCTGCACGCGGCTCCGAAAGGAGAGGACGACCGCTTCCACTTTCACGCGGAGTTCTACCCGCCCCTTCGGACCGCGGACAAACTCAAGTATCTGGCGGGAACGGAATTGGGGGCGGGGACGTTCATCGTGGACGCCCTGCCGGAAGAATCGGCACGCATCCTACGACAAGTGGTGCGGCGTCTGTCCTGACCCCGGTCCCACGCCGCTCGCATGCCCCGGGAAATGCTGGGTTGGATGGTCCCACAGCAGTGGTTCGCCGCTCGGTGCACTCCGACGGAATCGGGTCCCCGCCCGATGTCGAGCCTCGGCGGCGCATGGTACGATCCGCATGAGTTGAGATGTTCCGTCGGGGACAGCACGACGATGCAGCAACCAGTTCCCACGCAACGAGTCAAGGGCACGGTCACGTGGTACAACAGGGTGAGCGGGTTTGGGTTCATCCACGTCCAAGGCCAGCCGGATGTATTCGTGGCCGAAGCGGCGATCATCGGGCGCGGCCCGCTTCGCGAGGGACAAGCGGTAGAGCTTGAGGTTGTCCTGCTGGAGGGACGACGCGAGGCGGCACATGTCGTCCCGATACGCTAACCCGCGGGAACCAGGCACCGACGCGCCCCGCTGTATTGCCTGCTCGATACGCACCGGTGCGAGTCCTGCGCCCGAGCCGCCGTTGGACGAATTCGTCCTCCCCTACCCGCGTCCGCGCACGCGGACGCGATGGTGTCCGGTGTAGATGGTGAAGCGCTCGCCGCGCACGAAGCCCAGGAGCGTCATCCCAAGCGCGTCGGCGGCATCGCACGCCAGACTCGAAGGCGCGGAGATGGCGGCGATGACCGGAATCCCGGCCACCGCGGCTTTCTGGACGATCTCGAAGCTCGCCCTGCCGCTGACCATCAGGACGTGATCGCGAAGCGCCAGCTCCCGGGCCAGGAAGGCATGTCCGACGAGCTTGTCCACCGCATTGTGACGGCCGATGTCCTCTCGGATTGTCAGCAGCCGGCCGCCGCGGTCGAACAACGCGGCGGCATGCAGCCCGCCCGTCTTGTGGAAGACCGTCTGAGCCGGTCGTAGCGCGTCGGCGAGCCGGTCGACGGTCTCATCCTCGATGGTGAGGTCGTCGGCAGCGAGGGCGCAGGTGCCGGCGGTGTGGATCGCGTCGATCGAGGCTTTTCCGCAGATGCCGCAACTCGACGTCGTGTAGAAGTTCCGCCGGAGCCGGCTCGCGTCGTAGGCGGCGCCGGGCCGAAGGGCGACGTTCACGATGTTGTACTGCTGCGCACCGTCGAGAGCACGATCGGTGCAGTAGCTAATGGCGCGTACGTCGTCGGGTGCGCTGAGGAGCCCTTCCGTGTAGAGGAATCCCGCCGCCAGCTCGAAGTCGTGGCCCGGCGTTCGCATCGTCACGGCGACCTGGACGAAGGGGCCGCCGCCGGGCGGATACAGGCGGATTTCCAGCGGCTCTTCTGCCGCAAGCACGTCGGTCCTCGCCTCGGCCGTCCCCTCGCGGATCCGAAGGACTTGCCGCCGCACCGTGCTCGTTCGCGCCGCGGTCGGCGCGGTAACCTGGGGAGCTCTGTTCGCGGGCAACACCATCCGTGTCACCTCAAGCGAGTGTGCATGCTGCGACCTGCGATCGTGCGCGCCAACGTGAGTCAAATCGTAACATCGGCGCCGGAGGCCGTCAACGACGTACCGGCGCGGCGTCGTATCGAGCCCTTCGAGAGCAAGGCCACGAACGCGGGGGGGAAGTGTCCACCCTTGGGCGTCCCCACCCGGTCACTGCCAGGGGAACATCGGGCGAAGGTCGCCGTGCGATATGAGCGAGCCGTCCCGCTCGTTATCCTCAAAGACGAGGCTTGCGCCAGATCCTATGGCAAGGCTATCTCAGCATGAGGAACGCACGCCTCAGCTTCCTGAGGGCTTCGGATGCCTGTGGCCTCCCATTCAGTTCCATGCGCACACATTGCTCGAGACCGGTGGTGATGAGGTCGATGGCCACACGGTCGAGCGCGGCGCGCGCGGCCGCCACCTGCTGAGCGATCTCCGCGCACTCGCGGCCGCCGTCGATCATCCGTTGGAGGCCGGCGACCTGGCCTTCGATCCTTCGCAGGCGCGCCCGGACCGCCGTTGCAACGTCCTTGTCGAGCCGTAGCATCGCGGGCATGCTCCTCCTTTTGGCCCACCGACGTACGCGCGCCGTGCGCTCCCTGGCGAGGCGCCGTATCCGTCATGGCCGCGTCACGCCGCAATCGGGACGGCCGTGTGCGCAGCACCGCATAGTACTCTTCCGTGGGCAGCGTGATCGCTTCCTCCCCCTCCGTCCGGGACCAAGCTCTGCCCACCGCAGCCTAGGCCCAGGCGTCGAGCTCCCCCGCGGCACGTCCCCGCACCTGGTTCACACAGCCGGGTGCGGGGACGCCGCCACGAAGCGTTCGCCGCGGATCCCGGGGATCGTCTCCCGGGGTCACGCGGGGACGTCGAGAGGATGGGTCATATCTTCCGGCCGCACCCACTCGTCGAACTGCTCGGCGGTGACGAACCCGAGCTTGAGCGCCGCCTGGCGGAGGCTCAGGCCCTCGCGGTGCGCCGTGAGCGCGATCTTCGCGGCCTTCTCGTAGCCGATCCGGGGAGTGAGGGCCGTGACGAGCATCAGGCTCCGCTCCAGACGGGCGGCAATCGTTGCCTCGTCGGGCTCGATGCCGGCTGCGCAGTGCTCGTCGAAGGAGCGGCAGGCATCCGCGAGCAACTCGATCGATTCCAGCACGTTGTGCAAGATCACCGTCTTGAACACATTGAGCTGGAAGTTCCCCTGCGAGTCGCCAAACGCCACCGCGTGGTCGTTCCCGTAGACCTGCACGCACACCATCGTGAGCGCCTCGCACTGCGTCGGGTTGATCTTCCCCGGCATGATCGACGACCCCGGCTCGTTCTCCGGGATCCGCAGCTCCCCGATGCCGGCGCGCGGCCCCGAGGCGTACCAGCGCACGTCGTTTGCGATCTTCAGGAGCGCTGCCGCGAGCGTGCGGAGCGCGGCGCTGACGTTGACCATCGCTTCGTGCGCGGAGAGCGCTGCGAACTTGTTCGGGGCGCTGACGAACGGCTTTCCGGTCAGCTCGGCGATGCACCGCGCCGCCACTTCGCCGAACCGCGGGTGGGCGTTGAGTCCGGTGCCGACCGCCGTCCCGCCGAGCGCCAGCTCGTACACGCCGGGGACCGCGCGGCGGAGCGTCGCCACCGCGTCGTCGAGCTGGGCGACCCACCCCGAGACCACCTGGCCAAGCGTGACCGGCGTGGCGTCCTGGAGGTGCGTGCGCCCGACCATCACCACCCGCATGTACGCGCTCGCCTTGGCATCGAGCGTGTTGCGGAGCCCGGTGACCGCGGGCAGGAGGCGGTGCTCAAGCTCCTCCACCGTAGCGATGTGCATCGCCGCCGGGAACGTGTCGTTCGAGGACTGGCTCCGGTTCACGTCATCGTTCGGATGGATCGGCTTCTTCGACCCGATGATGCCCCCGGCGAGCTGGATCGCGCGGTTCGAGATCACCTCGTTCGCGTTCATATTCGTCTGGGTGCCGGAGCCCGTCTGGAACACAACGAGCGGGAACTCGGCGTCCAAGCGTCCCTCGATCACCTCGTACGAGGCACGGACGATGAGGTCGGCCTTCTCCTTGGACAGCTGACCGAGTTCCAGGTTGGCCAGTGCGGAGGCTTTCTTCAGGATTCCGAACGCGCGGATCACCGGACGTCCCCAGACGAAGCGCCGCACACCGATCTGAAAGTTCATCAGGGACCGCTGCGTCTGGGCACCCCAGAGACAGGCGGCCGGCACTTCGACCGGGCCAAGCGAGTCGGTCTCGGTCCGGGTCTGGCCACCGGGGATGCTCGTAGCAGCGTGCGTGTTCATGACTCCACCCTCCTTGTGCCCCGCCCGCTGGCGAGGCGCGCCGCCACGCGGCGATTTTGAGCGATGCGATGTTCCCACGGGTATGCTGAGCGGCGGCGTCGAACGCCATCCGCTCGGTGCCCCTCCACAGGAAGCTCGGAGATGCGCTCGATGCCGGGGTCCCGGCGCGACCGATCACATCGGCGGGGACGACGCGACCGGTCACGCCACCCGCACTCCTCCACGCCGATCGAGCGGCAGGTAGTCGCGCGCCGTGGCCCCGTCGTAGAGCTGACGCGGCCGGACGATCTTCTGCTCCTTATCCTGGATCTGCTCTTCCCATTGCGCCAACCATCCCGAGGTCCTCGGGATGGCGAACAGCACCGGGAACATGTCCACGGGGAATCCCATCGCCTGATAGATGATCCCCGAGTAGAAGTCGACGTTCGGATAGAGGTGGCGGCTGACGAAATAGTCGTCCTGCAGTGCGATCCGCTCCAACTCCAGGGCGATCTCCAACAGCGGGTTCGTGCCGGTGACTGTGAAGACCTCGTCCGCGACCTGCTTGATAATCTTCGCCCGCGGATCGTAGTTCTTGTACACTCGATGGCCGAAGCCCATCAGCCGGAACTCGCCCGCCTTCACATGCTTGATGTAGTCGGGCACCCGGTCCTTCGTCCCGATCTCGGTGAGCATGCGGAGGACCTGTTCGTTCGCGCCACCGTGGAGCGGCCCGTACAGCGCCGCCGCGGCGCCGGCCAGAGCGGAGTAGGGATCGGGATGCGAACTGCCGATGCCTCGCATGACGGCGGCGCTGCAGTTCTGCTCGTGGTCCGCGTGCAGCACGAACAGGACGTCGAGCGCGTGCTCCAGCACGGGGTTCGGCGTGTACTTGAGCTCCGTCGTCTTGAAGAGCATGCCCAGGAAGTTTCCGGTGTACGAAAGATCGTTGTCCGGGTAGGCGTAGGGCAGACCGCGGCTGTGCCGGTAGGCAAACGCGGCCAGGGTGGGCATCTTGGCGACCAGCCGGACGATCTGCTTCCGTCGGATCACCGGATCGTGAATTCGCAGTGCCTCCGGATAGAACGTAGACAGCGCGCCCACCGTCCCGATGAGCATCCCCATCGGATGCGCGTCGTGCTGGAACCCGTCCAGGAACTTCTTGATCGACTCGTGGATCATCGTGTGGTGCGTGACCTCCCCCACCCACTCGTCGAGCTCCCCGGCGGTCGGCAGTTCCCCGGTGAGCACCAGGTACGCCGCTTCCAAGTATGTGGAACGCGTGGCGAGTTGCTCGATCGGATATCCCCGGTACTGGAGAATCCCGCGCTCTCCGTCG
>Ga0187782_10000795_pt1 | contig 22023 bp, 22 predicted proteins | sample 0715_SJ02_MP15_2_FD_132454 | JGI IMG/M metagenome (GOLD analysis project Ga0187782, IMG submission 132454) | Tropical peat soil microbial communities from peatlands in Department of Meta, Colombia - 0715_SJ02_MP15_20_MG | ecosystem: Environmental > Terrestrial > Soil > Wetlands > Peat | place... | reverse complement strand
GAGCAATGAGCAATGAGCGATGAGCGAGCCATCGTCCTGGCCTCCGCATCACTCATTGCTCACTGCTCATAGCTCATTGCTAGAAGCCAGGAGCTGTTTATGATTACTCGCCGCATTTTTCTTCGCAACGGCGCACTCGCCGTGGTCGGCACCGCGGCCGTGCCGAGCTTTCTTGCCCGCGCTGCTTTCGGTGCCGTTGAGAACGGCCCGCGCACCAAACGGCTGGTGGTTATCTTTCAGCGCGGTGCGGCCGACGGGTTGAATATCGTTGTCCCACACGGCGAGTCGCAGTATTACTCGATGCGGCCCAGCATCAACATTCCAAAGAAGTCCGTCATCGATCTCAACGGATTCTTCGGCCTGCATCCTGCGCTCGCGCCGTTTCAGCCGTTGTGGCAGCAACGGCATCTCGCCATTGTTCACGCCGCGGGATCGCCCGACTCGACGCGCTCCCACTTCGATGCGCAAGACTTTATGGAAAGCGGAACGCCGGGGCTGAAGGCGACTGAGGACGGATGGTTGAATCGTTCGCTGCGCAATCTACCCGCGCCAGAGCTCAATACGCCGTTCCGTGCCATTGCCCTGGGCCCGTCGCTGCCGCGCATTCTGAGCGGAAACGAGCCGGCTGTCGCCATGAATAATATCAACGATTTTTCAGTCGGCGGCCGGGGTGCAAAGCCGTCTCCTGCAGCAAAAGCGTTCGAGGCCATGTACGATCGCTCCTCTGACGCTGTGCTGCACGGCACCGGCGAAGAAACCTTCGACGCAGTGAAAATGCTAAAGACCGCCGATCCGGGAAAATATAGTCCGGCGCCCAACGCCAACTATCCCAAAGGACGGTTCGGCGACAGCCTGCGCCAGCTTGCACAACTGATCAAGGCGAATCTCGGAGTGCAGGTCGCGTTTGCCGACATCGGGGGATGGGATCATCACGTCAACGAGGGCGCGGTCGATGGGCAGCTTGCCAATGTGCTCGGCGACTTCTCACAATCGCTGGCCGCTTTCTGGAACGATTTGGGCGATCTCGGGGAAGACACGGTCGTTGTGACGATGTCGGAATTTGGCCGCACCGCGCGGGAAAACGGCAACCGCGGCACCGACCACGGCCACGCCAACGTAATGTTTGTGCTCGGAGGCCCGGTGCGCGGTGGCAAGGTCTATGGACGCTGGCCGGGGCTGGATCAATCGCAGCTCTATGAGGGACGCGACCTGGCTTTGACGACCGACTTCAGGCAGGTGATTGGCGAGTCTGTTGCGCGACACTTGGGGAATAAGAATCTGGCGGAGGTTTTCCCGGGCTACGACAATCAGCAGGGAGGATTCCTGAAATTGTTAGGGTGAATGAGTGGCGCGGAGCAATTCAAGAAGTTACTCACCTTTTACGAATTCAATACGTTTTACGTTTCGCGTATTGAGATATACGCCCTGTCCATCGACCTCGTACTGAACGGAACCATCGGCGTTCAGCCGCTTTGCCTGCGAAAGCAGGAAATCGTTGTCGTCGGCATCCGGGTCGTAGGTGAATTCCTTAATCCAACCTATGTAAATGACGTCATCCTCGGCAAAGACCACGGCCCAGTCCGTCGACTGACTGCGGTTCACCTTTGCCCAGATCGATTGCACGTCAGGCGCGATGAACCGCAGGAACCGAAAACGCCCCGACAGAAGTAATCTTGTCCAGTTGAACCCTGCAAGCAGGAATCCCCAAAACACACCCGCAGCGGCCAGCGTCAGGATGAATCTGAGCCGGGGGAAGCCTTCATCTGCGCTGTGGAGCGCGTTGCGAAGATAGACCGCATCGAGCCCTCGCACGAGTGCGGCAAGAGCCACTCCGTAGATGACGCTCCAAGCGGCCTGCAGGAACTCGCTTAGCCCTTTGACAGGGTATACGCCCCTATAGATGTGCAGTGCCAGGAAGCCCGGCATCGCATACACGATGAACTCCGCGACGTGTTCAACGGGTTCGGAAAGCGGCAGTGCCATGGCTATGGCTTTTTAGTCGTTTCGGTCGATCTGTCACTGGATGCAGGTTTGTCGTTCGATCCAGATCCGCGCTTTAAAACAGGAGCCTTAGTTGATGGATCAGGCCTGGTATGCGTAAAGGATTCCGTGAGGGAATCCGTTGTTCTGCCTGATCTCCTATCGTTGTTCTCAGCCATTCAAGCCTCCTCGAGCGCCTACTTATCTTCGAACCTAACGAGCACCCGAGTCAAGAAGCACCGCCTAGGTCTCACAGCAGGTCTCCGTTCTCAATCTTCGTACGCGCCAGCTTCAGCTGCCGGGGTGGATTTTGAAGCGGCGGCGCAACGTGTCCACAAGAGCCGCGTCGGCCTTCCTCGATACCATCTCCAGCGGCGAGAAGCCCCGCCGCCACGCCAGCCAGAACGTGATCCCCAACAACACCAGCGTGATGGCAACGTTGGGCCATGCGTTCAATCCCCACTCACCGCGCCACGCCAGCTGCAACGAAGAGGAAAACGGCGATAAATAGGGAATCGGCCATTGATACCCGTCCGGCCCGCGCGCGCCGAGAATGTCTTCGAACAGATGCAGATGAAAACTGGCGAGAGCGAGCAACGCAGTCTTCCACCGCTGCCGCGCCAGGGCAAACGCAACGATAGTGACGACGAGACTGAAGGCCAGGGTGTGCAGCGAGTGGTGATACAGCGTGAACCACAGGAGCGGATGGGCCGAATTGCGCGTCAGGAGCTCGGGAATGATGCCGAGTCCGTCTATATCCGGCACGACGCAGGCCAGCGTGACGATGGCCCGCTCCCTGCGCTCGAGTCGCGCGCAGTTGGCGAAGACCCAGCCGGTGAGGAAATGAGTGACCGGACTCATGAGGAATCACGAAGCAGCAGGCGATTTAGTGCGTTCTTGGAAATAGTGTGAGCTTAGCATTTGTCATCGTGAGCGAAGCGAGGGACATATGCAATTTGCAGGCGCCGAGCAGGTTGCATAGGTCCCTTCGACTTCGCTCAGGGCAGGCTCTTCGGCCCGCAAAGAGCGCGGGCCTCAGGATGACAACAATTTTGAGCCATGAGGAATGACAAGTGCTTAGACCTCGATCAGCACGTCGCCATTCTCAATCTTCAGTGGATATACCGCAATCTTCGCTCTCGAATCCTGCACAGTTTGCCCGGTCTGCGGATCCCACTCCCAGCCGTGCCACGGGCACACGACCTTGCCGTTGAGGATTATTCCCGCGCCCAGCGGGCCGCCGCGGTGCAGGCAGACGTTGTCCATCGCGCTGTAGGCGCCGTTTACGTTGGCGATGCAGATGAGTCTGTCGCCGCAGGGGAATTCTTTGGCTTCATTGGCGGCGGGAAGCTCGGATTCTGTGGCGACTCTAGTGAATGGCATGGTTCGAGCCCGGAACACAAGGTCCTTCGACTTGCCCTCGCTTGCGCTCGGGACGGCGCTCAGGATGACAAAGATTTTGTGCTGATAGCTGAAAGCTGACAGCTATTTCGGTTGCATGGTCTGCGCGATCATCACCTGGCGCTTGAAATTCTCCACCATGTTCTCTTCCAGGCGCACGGCTGTCGGCTTGGCGACGGTCATGGTGTCGATCTTGTCCTGCAGCTTGAGCAGCGCATAGAACAGGTTTTCCGGGCGCGGCGGGCATCCCGTCACGTACACATCCACGGGGACAATCTTGTCCACGCCCTGCAGCACCGCGTAGGTATTGAACGGCCCGCCCACCGACGAGCAGGCGCCCATCGAGATCACCCACTTCGGGTCGGGCATCTGATCGTAGATGCGCTTCACCACCGGCGCCATCTTCAGCGTGACCGTGCCCGAGACGATCATCAGGTCGGCCTGGCGCGGGCTGGGACGGAACACCTCCGCCCCAAAGCGTGCGATGTCGAAGCGCGACGTGGAGGCGGCGATCATCTCGATCGCGCAGCAAGCCAGGCCGAACGTCATTGGCCACACCGCCGACTTGCGCGCCCAGTTGAACACGTAGTCGACAGTTGAAATCACAAAATTCTTTTCAAATTTATTTTGCAGCCAGCTCATGGGTTCCTTTGATAACTGCTTTTCTGAAAACCCTTACACAGGCAGGATAGGGAAGGCATAAAACCGTGTCAATCGGCTTGTCTGCCTCAGCGGGAGTGCATACGGTGCAACACGATCAGGATTGGCTTGTCCACGCCCTGGTCTTGTTCTTTGTAAGTGTACGTCTCGCCATCCGCAGACACTTCCCAGTATTCCGTATCAAACAAGTTGCCGTTCTGCTTGGTATGAATCGTCGCGGTGCGAGCTCCGGTTTTCACACCTGAGACCGTCAAGCCCGCCGGAAGCCTGGGGCCCTCTTCGGGATATTCCTTGCCATCGAATTTCAACGAATAGTGCGTTCCATCGTTAGGGACACGCACCGTGATGCCGTCGTCTCCGTTTGCTTCGATATCGACCTCTGTAAACCCGAGTTTCACCTCGGTGGACTCCCAGGTACCTTCGAAGCCAGTCGTGCCGGTAGCCCGCTTCATCGTGCTGACGCCCGTCTCGGGCTCACCCGTTTCATTCTTGCTGGCGAACGTTCGCGTCATCGATTTGCCATCGCCAGCCAGAACCCAGGTTTCCGTGCTGATAGTCTTGCCCTCGCTCTTGTTAGTGAATTCCCATGTCGACGGGTTGACCACCTTCAGAGAAACGGTGCCGCCGAAGGGCCCCGGCTGGTCCGTTCCATCTGCTTTGACGGTCCAGGAGAAGGCTCCGTAGCGAAATCTCCACGTGTTTGGGCCGGCGGCGGCGACTGAGTCGCTGGTTCCGGCGATCTGGCTATGGGCCTCGTCAATCTTCCATTTGCCGACAAATGGATTCTGTGCGTATAGTGCAGAGGACAACAAGAGCGCAAGTAGTGGGAGATGTTTAAGCCGCACGGGATGCTCCCTTTCGAGCCAGATTATATCGCGGCGTCGTTCACGCGACCGTCGCATGGATTCCATGCCCATTCGCCAGTTCGCAGAGCACTTGAGTCGAGGGATTGTGTTTCGGCGGCGTCTGCCGGCGCGCTTTCGCAGGCTGCCGTTTTATGTCACGCCGGAAGCGGGATTGCGCTACTGGGGGAGCATGTCGCGGGTCGATCCGCTGCTATACGACATGGCGGAGGAACTCGTGAAGCCCGGCTCCGTCGTGTGGGACGTGGGCGCAAATGTTGGGCTATTCAGTTTCTGCGCCTCGGCTCTTGCCGGCCGGGATGGTTTCGTGTTGGCGATTGAGCCTGATTGTTGGCTGGCCAGCTTGATGTCTCGATCAGCACGAGCGCTGGATCGCGACAGGTTCTCCTGTTCGAACGTGCAGGTGCTCTGCGCTGCGGTTTCGGATTCCTGCCACGTTTCCAAATTGGAAGTGGCGGCGCGAGCACGGGCCTCGAATCACCTGGTGGAGGCGATGGGGTCGTCTCAGGCTTCGGCTACGCGATACACGCAACCAACTGCTGTGGTGACGTTGGATTCACTTCTGGAATATTTCCGGCCGCCCAGAGTTTTGAAAATCGACGTGGAAACACACGAGGCGCGGGTATTGCTGGGTGCACAACGCCTGCTGAAGGAGATTCGACCAACCATCTGGTGTGAGGTGGATCCGGCAAACTCCGATGAGGTGACGATGCTGCTGCACGCTGCCGGCTACGACCTTTCCGGCGCACAAACGCACCCGCATCCGCCGACCAAGCGCGCCTGGTTTCATACGCTGGCGGTTCCGAAAGCGTCGTAAGAGCAAGAGGAAATATCGCGCAACTACGGTTGGGCTTCGCTCGCAGCTTCTTCGGAGTCAGGGATGGATTGGAGTTGCACGCTCTTTCTCTCGCCTTCTCCTACATGCAGCGCGCTGCCCTGGCTCTCGTAATTCTTCACGAACTCGGGATTGTAGTAAGCTTCGCCGTCCAAGCTCTCCCAGGCAAACAGCGTGTAGTCGCCCGGATGCAGGCCGCGGAGGGCGAAGCGTCCGCTCTGGTCGCACACGGTTTTTCGATAGCGATCGATGCGCCCGCGCAGCCGCGCCTCGGGCACGGCCACGACGATGGCATTGCTCACCGGATTGCCCTTGCTGTCAGCAACCACACCTTCAACGAAGCCTCCGTTATTGCTGACTACCACTTCAAGGGCCAGTGAGCCGCCGTTCACGCTGAGTCCTGAATCGCTGACGTCGCGCCCGCCCGACACGACTGACTTCACGTACCAGTCTTCGGTCCCGCCGGGACTGCTTACATCTGCCATGCCTTCATTGGTGCCGAATTGCACGTAGTAGTCGCCGGGGGCAATGTCGTGCCATGCAAAGCTGCCGTCGCGAGCTACATTGGTAATGTTGGACGGGCCGATTCCCGAGAACACGATGACCTGATCGTCGCCATCGACCAGCTTCAACGCCAGGAAGATCTGATCGGAATCGATCTTGCTGCCGGTCGTCGCTCCTAACCGCGTCGTTTCCAACCGGAGGTGGCCGCGCACAATCGCTCCTGGCTGTGGAGACAAGCGCACATCTTCCACGCTGGAGGGACCGACCAGCACGGACTGACGGGCCATCATGGGAACGGACGCGCCTTCCACATTGGCCAGGATGGTGTAGTTGCCGGGCGCCACGTCATGAATGACGAAGCTGCCATCCTTGTGCATCTCGGCGCCATTCACGACGAGAGCGAGTTCGCGCGACTGCAGCATGATCGCTGCCGTGGCGCGCGGAGGCAGGTTGGTCACCGATCCGCGAATGGTTAAAGTCGGACTCGGAACCAGGGAAAAATTCACGGGGAAATCGTCGCCGGCATGCAACTGAATGGGCGTAGCCTGACTGCGATCGAGCGTGCCGGGATAGTACGTGGTCTGGTAGGACATGGGAGCCGGCTTCTCTGGCAGGTTGGTGTTGTGGGCCTCGGCCGCGCCAGCCCCGCCGGCTTCGATCAGGCTGCGGAAGTCGGGCGGCGGCGTCACGGACACATAGACGGTGCCAGCGGGCAAGTTGGCGACGCGATATTCACCCAGATCGTTGGTGCGCTCTCCACCCGTCTGGTCCCAATGATGATGCCCCGCGATAAAGGTCTGGCGGTACACGGTGACTTCCGCATTGGGCAAGGGATCGCCGTCTTCATCGGTGACGCGTCCACGAACGACTGCGGCGGCCTGCAGGCGAATGTGAACGTCTTTGAGTTCCTGGCCAGCGTTCAGAGTCAGCACCTGACCTTCGGTGCGGTTGTGGTGACGGTCGGCGTCGAGAAGCCCGGTGCGCTCGGCGAAAAGGTGGTAGCGACCGGGCAGAACATTTTCGATGTGGAAGGCACCGTCACCGCCCGTGATGGCGGTGTAGTTTCCGCCCTGTCCTTGATTTTCGGAGATGAGTTCGATCAGGGCCTTCTTCACCGGCTCGCTGCCAGGCTCTTTGGTGACGATGCCTTCGATGGTGGCGCGGCTGGCAGGTTTCCCCGCGCCGGCGGGTTCTTGCGCGACCGCGCTGGCGATGACTAGAAAGGCGATCAGCGATGCGGAAACCAGCTTCATAAGCGCGATGTGGAGGAGGACGGGAACATCCTATCGGCCGTGAGGATCGGCCGCTGAGGTCATTTTATCGCGAGAGGGTTCGGGGTCCAAGCGATTTGCGATACGCGGTGCAGCCCAGGGTCACCTGACAAACGCCAGCTTGACACGGCACACGTGCATCGTTTATATTTCGATAGTCATCTAATTACATGGATTTCTAATTATGGCCCCGTCGCAAAACGATGCGTTCAAAGCCCTGGCCGATCCGACGCGGCGCGAGATTCTGCGCCTGCTGCGGCGCGGCGAGATGACGGCTGGGGATCTGGCTGAGCGGTTCGACATGACCAAGCCCACCATGTCGCATCACTTTGCCGTGTTGAAAGACGCGGACTTGCTCACTAGCCGCCGCGAAGGCCAGCAGATCTGGTACGGGCTGAACACGACCGTGGTGCAGGACCTGATGGCTTGGGCGATGGACCTGATCCGCGGCAACCACGAACTAGCCAAGGACGGACCCGAGCCGAAGGGGAAGAAGCCTGGGGGAAAGGAACTATGACCCGCAACTACTACATCGCTGGAGGCGTGTTGATCGCGGCCGTGCTGGCGGCGACGGCGGTGGCTTATCCGCATTTGCCCAGCATGGTTCCCACCCACTGGGGCGCGTACGGTCAAGTCAACGGCTGGAGCGCCAAGTGGACGCTATTCGCGATTGGGCCGGGCATCATGGCCGGGATTCTGCTGATGTTCGCCGCGCTGCCGTGGCTCTCGCCCAAACATTTTGAGGTGGATTCGTTCCGCTCCACATACCTCTACATCATGGTGGTGGTTCTGGTTCTGATGGCCTACGTGCATGGGCTGGTATTGGCGGCGGGTTTGTCGTGGCGGATGGACATCAGCCGCGCCATCGAGGGCGGAGTCTGCCTGCTGATCGCGCTGCTGGGCAATGTCCTGGGCAAGGTGCGGCGGAATTTCTACCTGGGCGTGCGCACGCCCTGGACGATTGCCGACGAGCGGGTATGGAACGGCACGCACCGTTTTGCGGCCAAGACCTTCTTCGTTGGAGGGTTGCTGGGATTGCTGGCGGTGATGCTGCGGGCGCCATTCTGGCTGCCCTTTGCGCTGATCGGGCTGGCCGCTATCGCTCCCGCGGTGTATTCCCTGGTTTTCTACAAACAATTAGAGCGGCGCGGGGAGGTGTAGCGTTATGATCAGAAGTTTGGCAAATCGCTATCTCGCGCGCAAGGAGGCGCGCCATTCCATGAAGCGACTTCTGATCACCGCATTATTTGTTACGGCTATGGTTTCTTTCGCGAGTGCGCAAGACATTACCGGCGACTGGCAGGGCCCCTTGACCACGCCAGTGGGAGAACTGCGGCTTATCATCCACGTGACCAAGGCGGCGGATGGAACCTTGAAAGCGATTATGGACAGTCCCGACCAGGCTATGTCCGGTGCTGCCCTCGACGTCTTCACCTTCGAAGGTGGAAAAGTCCATTTCACCCTGAACGTAGCCAAGGGCGTTTTCGATGGCTCGCTGAAAGGCAGCGCGATCAACGGATACTGGAGCCAGGGAGGCGGCCCGAAGATGCAACTGGTTTTGAACAAGACAACGACGCCGCTCAAGATGACGCATGATCCGGCGCCGCCCTCCGACATTGACGGCACCTGGGAAGGCGCTTACGACACTCCCACAGGCGCAACGAGTGTACCCGAAAAGAACCACGTAACCTTCAATATTAAGAACACAGCGGACGGCCTCACCGCGACGTTCGATATGCCCGAGGGCGTCAAGGGATGGCCGGCAACTTCGGTGACCCGAAAAGGAAGCTCGATCAAGATTGCGATGAAGCAATTCAGCGTGATTTTCCAGGGCAAGATCAACAAGAGCCTGGACGCCATGACCGGCGATTGGATTCAGGGCGACGGTCCGGCGCGGGCCTTGAACATGAAGCGCACCAAGGCAGCTGCGGCACCGGATGCGCCAAAAGCGGATGCTCCGAAGCCGTAACTTTGCCGGCGCGTCATCAACGAAAGCGAGTAGGGAGTGGTCATGAAACGATTGATGATCGTGGGGTTAGTGTTCTTCGTCGCCAGCCTGGCGCATGCGCAAGATATCACCGGCGACTGGCAGGGAGTGTTGAGCGCGGGCGTCGATTTGCATCTGGTGCTGCACATCACCAAAGGTGCAGACGGCGGCCTCAAAGCCACGCTCGACAGCCTAGATCAAGGGGCGAATGGAATTCCCGTGAGTTCGGTCACGTTGAAGGATTCGAAGCTTAGCCTGGGCGTAGACGCGGTGCACGGAACTTACGAGGGCACAGTGTCCGCCGACGGGCAGTCGATCAAGGGAACCTGGTCGCAAGGCGCGGCTTTGCCGCTTGAATTCAAGCGCGCGACCACCGAGCGCAAGGGCGAAAGCAAGCCTGCCAAACCCTCCGACATTGATGGCGCGTGGATGGGCGTGCTCGATACCGGCACCGTTAAACTCCACGTCGTCTTTCACATTTCCAACACCGCAGACGGCTTGAAAGCCACGATGGACAGCCCGGACCAGGGCGTGAATGGTCTGCCTACCTCCTCAGTTGTGCGCGATGGAGCGTCGCTCAAGATTGAAGCGAAGGTGGTGGGCGGCGTGTTCGAGGGTAAGATCGCGCCTGATCTTTCGTCGATCGACGGTACCTGGACGCAGGGCGAGCCGATGCCGCTGGTGTTGAAGCGAATTACTGAGAAAGACAAAGCGGCACTGGAACCGAAGCGGCCGCAAGTTCCGGTCAAGCCGTATCCCTACCATGAGGAAGACGTCACCTACGAAAACAAAGTGCAGAACGTAACGCTCGCGGCAACTTTGACGATTCCGCAGGGCAAAGGGCCGTTTCCCGGAGTCGTGCTGATCACCGGTTCGGGGCCGCAGGATCGCGACGAGACTTTGCTGGGGCACAAGCCGTTCCTGATTCTCTCCGACTACCTCACGCGCCACGGCATTGCCGTGCTGCGCGCGGATGATCGCGGGACCGCCAAGTCGACGGGAGTATTCGCGAAAGCCACGACTGCAGATTTCGCCACCGATACCGAAGCGGGTGTGGCGTATCTGAAGACGCGGGTGGAAATCGATCCGCACAAAATCGGCTTGATCGGGCACAGCGAAGGCGGCGTGATCGCGCCCATGGTGGCCGCTAGGAACAAGGACGTCGCCTACATCGTGATGATGGCCGGGACCGGAGTGCCGGGAGGCGAAGTGCTGGCCGCGCAGATGGAAGCGATTGAAGTGGCCAGCGGAGCTAAACCGGAAGAGGCCGCCAAAACCGCGGCCAAGCAGCGCGAAATCAACAAACTTATCGAAACAGAAAAAGACGACGCCGTGCTCAGCAAAGAGTTGAAAGAAAAAATGGCGGACATGCCGGAAGCGCAGGCGGGCCTGGCGGCGACCCAGTTCACATCGCCGTGGTTCCGCTACTTTCTGACCTACGATCCCGCAACCGCGCTGCGCCACGTGACGTGCCCGGTGCTGGTGCTCAACGGATCGCTCGACAAGCAGGTGCTGCCCAGCCAGAATCTGCCGCCCATCCGTAAGGCGCTGGAGGAAGCCGGTAACAAGCATTTTGAGATCGACGAGTTGCCGGGGCTGAATCATCTATTCCAGACGGCAAAGACGGGCTCTCCCATGGAGTACGCCCAGATCGAAGAGACCATGTCGCCGGTGGCGTTAGACAAAATGGCGACGTGGATTGGGAAGCAATGAGGAGCAGTGAGCAATGAGCATTGAGCATTGACTAGTGAGCGATACAGGATTGTTTTGCTCACAGCTCATTGCTCACCGCTCATTGCTGTATCAGCTGTCTTTGCGGTAGAGCAGATTGCGCATGGCTTCGCGGCGGGCGGCGTTGGCGCCTTTGTCAGTCTTCAGGACGTCGTTCGACTTTGGCCCTGCCTCGGCGTCTTCCGCGCTGCATGACGGACAACGGTTGGCGAAGCCGGGCTTGCCTGGCTTCAATTCAAATTCCTCTCCGCAAACGACGCAGGTTTTGATGGGGTAGGTGGGCATCGCGATTTCTATTTTATCGCGCGGCATGCAAGCCCCGTTTCCCGAAACGAAACCAATCGGCAAAAAAGCTCATTGTCAAAAGACCTTTTGCGATCGCTGCGGCCTATGCTCATGGACATGGGCCCGTGGTGTAATGGCAGCACAGTTCCTTGCCAAGGTACAGGTGAGGGTTCGAATCCCTTCGGGTCCATTCCTTCTGGCGAAGGATCGTCTCACAGGGACAGTGGAGGATTTGCAGGGCAGGGTGCGACCCTCCTTAAAGTAACTTGATTTGCGGGGGGATTCTTTCGATAATGGTTTTGTTACCTTGGCGAGGAACTGTTTTTTGGTACTCGCGAACGGCCTCGGGGTTCCGGGGCCGTTTGCATTTTTGTGGGAAGAAGCCTAACCGAGTTTACTGGTTGCTATGAATCCTGAGGAACAATTCTGGGGCTGGTTCCTCTCGCACGAACGAGAATTGTTTCAGTTCGATCCCTGCGGTGAGGACGCACGCGAAAAGCTATTTGACGATATGGCGGGCGAGCTTCATAAGGTTCATCGGGCTCTTGCGTTCGAATTCGGACCGCCTGAGACTAAACGCGAGTTTGTGATCTCTGCCGCAGGAATTAGAAGCGCCTTTCCCGCCGTGGCCCGGCTAGCAGCGGCGGCTCCCTCTCTTGAACGCTGGCAGATCGTGGCATTTCGTCCGCGCCGCAGTCCCGTCATGTCGATTGAAATTAACGGCAAACTGATTTCTCCAACAGATGTGCAGTTTACGTTGCTGGACAATGGAAAAATGGCTGGACTTCACCTGTTCATCCCGGGCTACCAGGAAGAAGACTTGGATTTCAAGCAAATTGGCTATTTGTTGCTTGACGAAACGCTCGGAGAATACGACGTCGAAATGCGGCTGGGCCTGATCAAGATGCTACCGCCCGACGCGCGCACGGACGGCGACCGCCATTCTCTCCCAGAGCTGCCAGTTCTTTTTGATCGGTTGGTGTCTCGACTAGAAGGCCGGTCAGGCGCAGCTTCTTAGACTAAATATCCCCGCGAGCAGCTAATTCAGGAAGTACTGACGGTACAACGTATCCCTCTGCGCGGGGCGGAAGCCGGCGTCGCGGATTATTCTGCGCAGTTCTTCTTCTGTCGTGCAGTTGCTTACGCCTGCGGCTTTGACTACGTTTTCTTCCAGCATCACGCTGCCGACGTCGTTGCCGCCGAAGCGCAGGCCCATTTGGCAGACCTTCAATCCCTGCGTGACCCAGCTTGATTGCACGTTTTGGAAGTTCGACAGGTACAGCCGCGAAATCGCCAGCGTTTTCAGGTATTCGACGGCGGTGGCTTCGTCCCAGTGGCGGCCGCCGAGTGCGGTGTTTTGCGGCTGGAACGTCCAGGGGATGAAGGCGGTGAAGCCGCCAGTTTCTTCCTGCAGGTCGAAGATACGCTGGAAGTGGTTGATGCGGTGCTCGTATTTTTCGCCGACGCCGAACATCATGGTCGCGGTGGTGCGCATGCCGATCTGATGGGCGGTGCGGTGGACGTTGATCCAGTCGTCGGTCAGGCACTTCAGGCGGGCGATTTTGTAGCGGACTTCGTCGTCGAGGATTTCTGCCCCGCCGCCGGGGATGGAATCGAGTCCGGCGTCGCGCAGGCGGAGAATCGTGTCGCGGATGCTCAGACTGCTGTATTCGGCGATCGCAATAATTTCAGAGGCCGAGTAGCAATGCAGATGTACCTTCGGGAAACGCTGCTTGATGCCGCCGAGCATTTTCTCGTGCCAGTCGATTTTCAGGTCGGGATGCAGGCCTCCCTGCATGAGGACGCCGGTGCCGCCGAGTTCGACGGTCTCGCGAATCTTCTCGTAGATCGTTTCGAAATCGAGGATGTAGCCTTCTTTCGCCGCAGGACCTTTGAGCGGACGATAGAAGGCGCAGAAGGTGCAGTACTCGGTGCAGAAGTTGGTGTAGTTGATGTTGCGGTCGATGATGTAAGTGACGACGCCCTCGGGATGCAGCTTGCGGCGCAGAGCGTCGGCTTCCATGCCGATGCCGATCAGGTCATCGGATTCGAACATCTCCAGGGCTTGGGCTTTCGTGAGAGACATGACCGATCCACAGAACTCTCTATTCTAGCGGAGCCGACGCCAGGCATCCAGCAGGGCGCCGCTTCAGGTAGTGGTGCTGTTGGAAGGTTTTGAAAAGCCAGAACCACAGAGGACACAGAGTTACACAGAGGGATCCAGACTGCACCACTATCGCCGCTTCGAGTGATCCTTGGTCACCGCACTACCGGCGAGTCCGCATCGGCCGCCTTGGTCTCGTCGGCGTGAATTTTCAAATCCTCCGTGGCATAGAACGAGCGGTGCGTTGCATCGAGCGTTTGTGGCGTCATGGTGAGAATGAAACTGTCTTTTTTGCCTTTGAAGCCGGCGGTGTAGTCTCCGCGATGGGGATCGACCATGCGCCTGGTGAACGAGCCGGAGTGCACCAGTTCGGGCAGCGTGATGGCGTAGTGTCCATATTGCTTGTTGAACGCACGCTGCGCGCGGATGACGACGCGCATGTAGGCCAGGGCCGCGAACTCGGACTCGGAACGGGCCGGATCATTCGCATATTTCGGTTTGTATTCGGCTGCGTTCTGCTCGGGCGGCAGCGCCGGCGCCTGCTGAGCGAGCAGTGGAGCGGCGAAGGCAACTGCAAACAGAAGGATGAGTGCGTATCGTTTCATGGCGTCTCCCATAGGCGACGCGTATTGTACGTTTTTCGGACTCGCTCCGCAAAAGTTGGCAGAAACGGGCTCGATTCGCCGGCCGTAACGGCTTGATGCATGCCCGTTTTGGCTTGAATTTCCATGTTACTCCCGTAATTTCCCTTAGGTCACCTTCTCTTTATCCCGTGACGAATTATTACTATGCTGAGTAGAAGAACTTAACCCCATTAGGGAAAACTATGAAGCCAGCTGTCGGCAGAAAACCGGTCATCAAAATCGCGGTCGTAGAAAGCGATCCTCTTCGCTTCGTTGGATTTCGCGCGTTGTTCGATGCCGAGCCCGAGTTCGAGCTCGTCTCGGCTGCGTTGCCCGAGATCAGTACGCTGCCGGGCATCGATCTGATTTTGTTGGGTAACCGCTCCGGACAGAATTTGTTCGATTTAATGGCCGGGCTGAAGGCGACCCGTCCGGACTTACGCATCATTGTGACCGGTTCCGGCATTGATGAAGAGACCATTCTGAAAGCGATCGCCTCCGGTGCGAAAGGATACGTCGACGAAGCCGCCACCCCGGCAGAATTTGCCCAGGCCATCCGTGTGGTGCATCAAGGATCGGTATGGGCGCCGCGGCGGGTGCTTTCCATGTTCATCGAGCGTGTGTCCTCGTCGCCTGGAAGGATCTTTCCCGCGGGCCGGGTCACCTTTACCGACCGCGAAAAGGAAGTGCTGGAGATGCTGGTGGCCGGACGCTCCAACAAAGAGATTGGCGGCCAGTTGGGCATTGAAGAACGCACGGTGAAAGCGCACGTCGCCAAACTGATGCGCAAGGTCGGGGTGCAGAACCGCATTGCGCTGTCGGTGCATGCCATTACGCATTCGCTGGTGGCGACGAAGTAGAGGCGCCGAGCCTCCGCATCCCTTTCCCGGGAGCGGGCCAGACTTGCGATGAGAGTTCCCGTTGCAATTACCTTCGGCGTGGCTGCGGTCAGCGTTGCGGTTGCAATTGTCGGTCGGGCCCATCTCAAAGAAGCTTCCCTCTTTGGGTCTCCCACACCCGTCAAGAAATGGGAATTCGTCACGATGAACTCCATCGTGCAGGACTGCGTGAAACCGAGCGATCCGCGATGGAGTGGCGCCGTCCGAAGATGCGATCCGAGGATCCCGGACGACCTGCCCGAACATTCCCCCGCCATTGATGCCGATGGCACGATCTACGTCGGCGGCGCAAGGGGACTCTATGCATTGAATCCAGATGGAACTCAGAAATGGTTCCATGAGAACACGGAGTTTGGAGTCAACTTCCAGGCACCCTACCAGCCGGTTTTGTATGTGTTCATCGCCGACGACGGCCACATCTGGTTCGATTTTAAGAGCAGGTACGAAACTCACACCGCCGGCCTTTCCCGTGTAGATGCCAATGGTGAGGGCAAGGTCTTCAACTCGGCCGTCAGCAGAGTGCTGCAGACGGGACTGCTCAAAGATGGCTCGATCTTTGTCATTTGGGATCAAACTCCGCCGGCTTTCCTTCTGCCGGAAGGTTATCCACCGGAGACTGTGGGCAAAGCCATCGACCCGGTCCTTCGCCAGGAGTGGTGGGATGCCGAGTTCAGCGTGCCGCAAGATTGCCATCCGCCCGCGTTTGGCAGCGATGGGCTGCGGTATGTGGGGTGTAAAGACCGATTCATGGTGATGAAACCCGGCGGCGATTTGACTTTATGGTCGTTTCCGACCCCGGGGTATTGGGCGGGGCAGCCGGCGATCGCGAGTGATGGAACCATTTTCTGTGGCTCGGAGGACGGCAACCTATATGCGCTGAATCCGGACGGCGAGTTGAAGTGGAAATTTTCCACGGGCGATAGGGTGCACTCGACTCCGGCGATCGCAAAGAATGGAACCATTTTCTTCGGCAGCGACGACCACTACCTGTATGCCGTCGGGCCGGACGGGCAGGCAAAATGGCGGTACAAGACTGGCGGGCCAGTTTATTCGCCGACGATTGGGCCAGACGGCACCGTTTATGCGCTCAGCGCCGACGGGAAGCTTTATGCAATCCAAGATATGGAACCGAACGGAGGGCTCCGGGGGCAATGGCCCAAGTTTGCCGGAGGAATGAGAAACACGTGGCGAGCGGAGATGCTAGACGACCAACCCTGAAAGTTTGCCTGGTACAGTGACCTTGGTAATCTTGTGGGCAGGCATCTCCTGGCGCATACTCGCCTCACCTACCACAGAACCTGGGAGACGGGGTTGAGAGTGGCGATTAGGGTCACTGCTTTCAGCCCCGCATTTTTTTCTAGTCCCGAGTCCCGAACTGCCGGGCGGCATTTAGCATCAAGTGGAGCTCTCTAGTCGGGGGACCTCGCTTGCGCCGGCATACCTCATTGACTAGCAGATGGAGTTCCCCGTCTTCATTTACAATCGAACTAAACAAATCCCAGGAAATGGCGGTGAAAGGACGATGAAGAAGCTTGCCTTGCTGTTGCTGATCGTATCCCTGTGCTGCGTAACGTTTGCTGCCGACGAATCGGGAAAAGACTCGAAAGCCGCGGATCGGGTGCAGGCCGCCGCGGACGTATTGAATGAAATCCAAGGGGCTGCCGACAAGGGAATCCCGCAGAGCATCCTGAGCCATTCGGAATGCGTGGCGGTGGTGCCGTCAATGCTGAAGGGCGGGTTCATTTTCGGCGGCAAGTATGGGCGCGGCCTGGCCAGCTGCCGCACGCCGAAAGGCTGGAGCGCACCCGCGTTCTTCCGGGTGGAGGGCGGGAGCTTCGGATTGCAGATTGGCGGGCAGGCGGTCGACCTGATCATGCTCATTATGAACAAGCAGGGAATGCAGCATCTGTTGTCGAGCCAGTTCACTCTGGGAGCGGATGCTTCGGTGGCCGCCGGTCCGGTGGGCCGTGAGGCCGAAGGCGACACCGACTGGAAGATGCGTGCCGAGGTGCTCACTTATTCCCGCGCCCGCGGCGTTTTTGCCGGGCTGACCTTGAACGGAGCCGCCATCCACCAGGACAAGCCGAGCACGCGCGAGTTTTACGGACACATGGTGACCTTCAGAGCTGCTCTTACCGGGGAGGTGGAAGCTCCGGCCACGGCGAATCCTTTCTTGACCACGCTGGCCAAGTGGGCGCAGGAAGCGGGAAAGTAATCAAACAGCGGCCAGTGGGGTGTGGTCCGTGGCCGGCCCTGAGCTTACTGACCGCTGACCACGATCCACGGATCTCCTGATGCGGCGCGAACTCGAATACGCGGCAGCCTGGCCGTTCCTGAAGATCCTGCAGATTTTGCCCCGCGGTGTCTCACGGGCGCTTGCCATCGGCATCGCTCAGCTCGTCTATCTGCTGCATTTTCGCCTGCGACGCGTGGGGATGCGCAACCTTGCCATGGTCTTTCCGGAAAAAAAGGAAGGCGAGCGCAAGCGCATTCTCCGCGGCGAGTTCACTGCGCTGGGCCGGCAGCTGGCCGAGGTCTGCCAGTTTCCCCGCTACACCCTGGAGAACGTCGAGCAGGTGGTGATCTACGACGGGCTGGAGAATTTCCTCGCAGCCCATGCGCGGGGCAAGGGCGTGCTGTTTCTGACTGCGCATTTCGGCGGGTGGGAGCTTTCGGCCTTCACACATTCTCTGCACGGGCACTGGATGCACGTGGTGATGCGGCCCATGGACAATCCTTATCTTGACCGCATGCTGCAGTCGATGCGCATGCGCCACGGCAACAAAGTTGTGTCCAAAGACGACTTTGTGCGCGGGCTGCTGGCTGCGATGCGCGCCGGCGAAGTGGTCGGTATATTGATGGATACGAATATGACTCCGCCCCAGGGTATCTTCGTCGACTTCTTGGGCGTTTCCGCCTGTACGGCGAGCGGGCTGGCGCGCATTGCCCTCAAAACCGACTCGGCCGTCGTTCCAACTTTTACGATCTGGGATGAAAAGCTGCGCAAGTATCGCCTCCGCTTCGATCCCGCACTGAAGCTGATTCGCAGCGGCGCTCTCGAGGCCGACATCGCCGCCAATACGCAGATGTTTACCAAGGTGATTGAGGATTATGTGATGAAATATCCCGAGCAGTGGTTGTGGGTGCACCGCCGCTGGAAAACGCGCCCCGAAGGCGCGCCCCCCCTTTACTAGCGCGCACTAGAACCGCGAGCGGCGGTCATATACCATGAAACCAGCCTCCAACGCGGGGCCGGAGGCAGGATGAAAAATCGTCGGTTCGCGCGCTTTGCTCTCTCCCTTGCGGCCACAGTCAGGTTCTTATGCCTGTCGAGCCGGGGACAGCCGGATGTTCGGCACTGACGGGAGGGAAACCTTTTGTTTCTATCGGCGAGTGGAAATCCGGGGAACAGGGTTGAGACACAGAGGTTGAGATAGGGAAGTTGAGAGCGAACTGCAACATTTTGCATCATCTGCATAGGGAGCGGTTAGCGAACATGAGGGGACGTTTCTGGTCGATTTGCGGGGCGATGCTCGGGCTAGGTGCTTTGTTGGTGAATCTTTCGGGATGTGGTGGGAGTTCGTCGAGCCCGCCGCCGCTGACCCCCGGATATACGCTTCTCGCCGGTGCGCTGAATCCCGGCTCAATCACAGCGGGAAATACCTCAACCTCGATTCTCACCGTAAGTCCGACGGATGGTTACACGGGCGTGGTCACCCTTTCCTGCAGCAGCGTTACCGGCGGGACTCCCGCGCCGACCTGCGCATTCAAGCCTTCGAGCGTGAGCATCACGGGATCGGGCTCTGGCACATCCACGCTTACGGTCTCGACCACGACCAGCACGCCGGGGGGAAGCTACTCGATCGTGGTGGCCGCGAGCGACGCCAATCATCTGGCACCGAGCAACGGTTCCCAGACTTTGACCATGACCGCGGCGGGTGCGATCCTGAACGTCGTCATTATTTTTCAGGAGAACCGGACGCCCGACAATCTGTTTCAGGGTTTGTGCATTGCGCCCTACGGATCGCCCAGCGCCTGCAGCACGACTCCGACGGCGACGCAATACAACATTCAGACCAGCAACTGGCTGAACAACCAGTCTTCCACCGGCGTCACCCAGCCCGGCGTGATCGACCTCGGCACTTCCGGCAACGACAACAGCCCGGACTACTACGACCTGAGCCACGCCCACTCCGCTTTCGTCGAAATGTGCGACCTGAATACCACCACCAACACCTGCGCGATGGATGGCGCCGCCCAGATCGAGTGCACGGTGAATTCCGGCTCCCCCGCCTGCCCCACCGATCCACAATATTTCTATGTCGATCCGGCCGACATCGCGGGACCAACTTCAGGAGCGAACGGATCGTACCTGCAGATGGCGCAAACCTACGCCTTTGGCGATGAGATGTTCCAGACGAACGAAGGGCCAAGTTTTCCGGCGCATCAATTCATTCTGTCGGGAACGTCGACGCCCGGGACCGCCGACAACTCAGATTACATTTCCGATTTCGTCGCAGAGAACCCGTCGCCCGACGTATCGACCACGGTCGCCGGTTGTCTGGCGGCGTCCACCACCACGGTCGACATTATCAACTCCGCTGGGACCGAAAGCAGTATTTCCAACCTTTGCTTCGAACATCAGACCCTGACCGATCTGCTCGATAACGCCGGCATAACCTGGCGCTATTACGCGCCGTCCGTGGGCAGCATCTGGACTGCTCCGACTGCCATCAGCCACATGTGCGAGGTCAGTCCCGGCTATGGCGATCCCAACCCGGTATGCGCAGGGGCCGATTACACGGCAGCGCCGTTCAAAGTGGTGGTGAACCAAACTCAGACCGAGTCGCAGCTTCTGACCACCGACATTCCTAACCATACGCTGCAAGCGGTTAGCTGGGTCATCCCCACCGGCGACGACTCCGACCACGCGCGCAGCAACAATGGTTGTGGGCCTTCGTGGGTGACAGAGATCGTTAATGCCATCGGAACCAGTTCGTACTGGCCGAACACCGTCATCATCATTACTTGGGACGATTGGGGAGGGTGGTACGATCACGTGCCTCCGAAGTTGGTCAATAACGGCAGCAGTTGGGGGTCCGCATACGTCTACGGTTTCCGCGTGCCGCTGATCGTGATTTCGCCTTATTCCAAGCCGGCCTATATTTCCCACACCACGCACGACTTCGGCAGCCTTCTGCGGTTTATCGAGAATAATTATGGTCTGGGGCAGATTACGGGACTCTATGCCGACAGTTACGCTCCGGACGCTCCCAATTCGTTGAGCGACATGTTCAACTTCACTAGTTCGCCGATTCCGTTTACGACGATTGCTTCGCCATGGAACGACGCCACGTGCAAATCCAGTTCCAACGTTGCCAGCGACCCCGATGACGATTAAAGGCTTTCCGGTAACGGCCTTACGTTTTTAACCTTGCCAGGGAGGAGCGCACTAATGAAGAGTCCTAGGTTGATCTTTTTCACGCTTTCCATTGGAGCGGTAATTTCTTTCCTGTGTCCGCTTGCCTTGAGCCAGACGCGCGCGGCTGCTTCCGGCTTCAAGTTCGTCGTAGGCAGCACACCGGCGACCAATCCCTATCCGCAATCCGTCGCCGTCGGCGACTTCAACGGAGACGGCAACCTCGACCTCGCGGTTTCCGTATACAGCATCGGTACTTCACTGAGCGACCTCACGATTCTTTTGGGCAATGGGAACGGAACGTTTACCCAGGGACCGGCGGTCACCCTGACCGGGCAAAACGTGAACAATGCAGTGGTCGCGGATTTCAACGGCGACGGCAATCTCGACCTGGCGATTTCGCTGCCCGACGCCAACGAGGTGCAGGTGTTGCTCGGCAATGGCGACGGCACGTTCACTCCGCTCACGCCTATCTCGGCTCCTTCTGTTTTCGTTATCGCCACCGCGGATTTTAATAACGATGGCAAGCCTGATTTGGCGCTGGTCAATCCCGGTGGTGAGTCGGTCACAATTTTGCTGGGCAACGGGAATGGAACGTTCACGAAAAAGTCAACGATCTCGATTTCAGGCACGCCTACGGCAATCGCCATCGGCGATTTCAACCTGGACGGCAACCAGGATTTGGCCGTGGTCGATTATTCCAGCCAAAACCTGACCATCCTTCTGGGCAACGGCAACGGCACATTCACAAAAGTAGCAGCGCAGCCGGCCACGGGCGTTGAGCCGCTGTCGATTGCCGTTGGCGACCTCAATGGTGACGACATCCCCGACCTGGTTGTGTCGAACCAGAATTATGGTTATCCGAACGCGGGAACAATTACGGTACTGCTGGGCAACGGTAAGGGCGAATTCACGCCTACGGCCACGAGCCCCGAGACTGGATCGATTCCCGACACCATCCTTGTCGCAGACTTCAACGGCGATGGCACGCCCGACTTGCTTACCTCCAATGCCGGCAGCAACACGGTCTCGCTGCTTCTGGGAAAAGGCAAAGGTAAATTTGAAAAAGCGCAGAGTTTTTCCGCCGGGACCGATCCACTGGGAGCAGCGTTGGGCGAGTTCAGCTCCAGCGGCCTTCCCGACGTGGCTGTGGCGAACAACACAACGTCCTCTGTGACGGTTCTGCTTACGGAACTGAAATAGCTTGGTGAAAAGTGATTCAGGTGAGTTTAGCGGATCCATTGGCCCGCGCTCATCCAGACGGCCATTTATGAACTGCCCAGGAGTTTCCGCGCCAAGGCACGGGTTATTGTGACGGGATGGGTCGCCAGAATGGCGAGCTGTCCCAGGGCGCTTTGTGGCTCATGAAAAACGCCGAGCTGGCGCAGCACGGTTCCGCGATCGTAGTAGATTTTCTCTCCCGCCAGCCGGTCCTGGTCGTCGAAGGTGTAAATGCCGCAG
>Ga0187782_10000794_pt1 | contig 22027 bp, 16 predicted proteins | sample 0715_SJ02_MP15_2_FD_132454 | JGI IMG/M metagenome (GOLD analysis project Ga0187782, IMG submission 132454) | Tropical peat soil microbial communities from peatlands in Department of Meta, Colombia - 0715_SJ02_MP15_20_MG | ecosystem: Environmental > Terrestrial > Soil > Wetlands > Peat | place... | reverse complement strand
GATCGCCGCATACACCAAGAAATGGAATCCGAAATTCCATGCGAAGCCGCGCCGCCATTCCACCGCGTAGCCGATCCCTTCGAGTCGCCGCACCACGACGAACCCCGCCACTCCCGTACCGAGTGCCATAAGAATCGAGAGCGTATGCGTCAGCGGGGCGGGAAACGGGAAGAACCGGTACATCCAGTGGAACTGAACGGGAATCCAAAGCACCGCGGCTGCAGCATAGTCTTCCCAGGTACCGGGTGATTTGCCAGCGCTGCTGGCGAGAAGCAAAGAGGGAACTACAGCGTATGCCGCGCCCGCGACGGCCCATCTCAGGTTGCCGGTGACACCGAATGAATAGATGACAACTGCAAAAAGAGGCACGAGCGGAGCAAGGAGCGCGCCGCGTCCATTGAGCGACCTCTGAGCGAATTCCAGCACGCCCGGCGCAGCGAGAAATAGTTCAAACGCCAGCAGTAACGCCGCGACTCCCAGCGCGATCGCAAATCGCTGTCCCCGGAATCCGAGCCGGCTTCCCAAAAGCTCCGCGAGCAGAACGAGGGCCGCCCAGACTGCGATGGCGACTGGGAGACCCATCCTCCACGACCTGGAATCCGCTGGCATCGAAGGCGATTCTAGCGGACAACACATCTGCGCCGATAACAACTTGATTTGAAGTTTTGCCTCGGCGATTCTGTGTTACACCGATCGCATGGCCGAATCCGGCAAACAACGTCTGGCCTACATCGACTGGATGCGCGGGCTGGCGTGCGTCCTGATGTTCCAAACACATTGCTACGACTCCTGGCTGGGCGGAGCAGCCCGCCAAACATCCTTCATTCGCTGGTCGCAGCTGGGGGGCACGCTGCCAGCGCCGCTGTTTCTCTTCCTCGCGGGCATCTCTTGTGCGCTGGTCACGGACCGGCTGCGGCGCAAAGGCGTTCCGCCCAATCAGGTCGCCGCGACGATCATCCGGCGCGGCGCGGAAATTTTCGGACTGGGTTTACTTTTTCGCGTTCAGGAATTCGCTCTTGGATGGCCTTGGGCGCCTTGGACGGACCTGCTTCGCGTGGATGTGCTAAACATCATCGGACTCTCGCTCATTCTCATGGGCATCGTTAGCCGCGCCGCGCAGGCTCGGGTGGCCAACGCCGTTCTGGCTGGGGCGGTCGCTTTGGGCATCGCGCTTGTCACACCGCCGCTCTGGACCACATGGCGGCCGCGCTGGTTGCCGTGGTATCTCGAGTCCTACGTCAACGGCGTGCATACCTTCAACGCGCCCCAGCCGTGGCTCTTTCCGATCTTTCCGTGGACGGCGCTCGCATTCGCGGGCCTTGCGGTCGGTTTTCTTCTATTCAGCGATTGGTCGGCCAAGAATCCCGCACGAGCGGTCGCCGTGTGCGGTGCGGGCGGTGTCGCGCTCTTTTTCCTGTCGCGTTGGCTGGATGCGCGCCCGTTCCAACTCTACGCCGTGTACGACTACTGGCACACCAGCCCCAACTTCTTTCTCGCGCGCGTTGGAATCCTTCTCGCAATCATGTCCGCTGTGTACGCATGGTGCCGTTGGGGGCTCGGGCAGATAGGGTTCAGCCCGCTGATTCAGCTTGGCCAAGCCTCGCTGCTGGTGTATTGGGTGCACATCGAATTCGTTTACGGGCGATTCTCGATCTTGCAGAAGCGCGCGCAGACGATCGCGACGGCGACGTTGGGTCTGCTCATCATCTTCACCGCGATGGTGGTGCTGGCCACCTTGAGGACGCACTGGAAGGGGCGCGGTGCGGAACTTCTGGCCCGATTGCGCCAAGCGCTGCGGCGCGACCAGGCTAGCTAGGGTTTCTGAGGAGATTGAGTTGGCTGGGACGCTGGAGCGGGCGCGGAGGCGTCGCCCGCTTTTGGCGGAATCTTGAAGATGTACTCCCCCGGCCGCGCCAGACCCATTTCTTCGCGAGCGATACGTTCGATCGCTTGCGGATCAGACTTCAGCTCCTTCACATTGTTCTGCAACTGCCGGTTCTCGCCGTTGATGCGGTCGATCTCCTGGCGGACTCGAGTCGCTTCCTTTTGCGCGCGCCGCATCGCCAGCACGCCGTGTGTCCCGAAAACATCCTGAATCAGCAGGAGGACCAGAGCCGCAGCAAGAAACAGAGTGGCGTTGCGGCGCAGAAACCCTCGCATCTGCTCGAAGAAGCTTGCCGGTTTGTCGTTCACTGGACGATCCAGGCTCGCGCCCTGTCAGCTAGCTCCTGCGATGCCGCAAGCGTGGCAGCCTCTGTATAGATTCGCACGACCGGTTCCGTACCCGATGGACGCATCAACAGCCATGTATCATCGTCCAGAACCAATTTCAACCCATCAGTGCGGTCTGTGTGCTTCACGTGACGTCCCGCGAACTCCTTGAAGTCCGCGCGCAGCCGCTCCGGCAGCTTGGCCTGCACATCGGCTGGCAGGTGGAGGTTTACGCGCACAGGCCAGAACTCGCGTCCGATGCGGCGGAAAAGCGCGCGCAACTGTTCTACGAGGGAAGCTTGGCGCGCAGCGATCATCTCGGCAACGAGCAGGCAGGCCAGGATGCCGTCCTTTTCGGGAAGGTGACCGCGAATCGTCATGCCGGCGCTCTCTTCGCCTCCCAGAGCGATCTTGCCCTCGCGGAGCAGCGGGCCCACATACTTGAAACCCACCGGTGTTTCATAGACCTTTACACCGTGAAGCCGTGCGACAGCGTCAAGCATGTGCGTGGTGGCGACGCTCCGGGAAGCACCGCGCTTATCGCCGCGAGTTTCGAGCAGGTAGTCGAAGACGAGGCCGAGAATGTGGTTCGGTGAGACGAATGAACCATCGCGATCGACAATGCCGAAACGGTCGGCGTCGCCGTCCGTCGCGAGGCCGGCGAGCGCCTTCTCTTCGGCAACGGCTTTCTTCAGCGGAGCTAGGTTCTCTTCCGAAGGATCCGGCCCAGTCCCTTCGAAAAGGACGTCGCGCTTGGCGCGTATCGGCGTCACAGCGATACCATTTTCCGCCATCACGCGATCAAGCCAGCCCGCACCGCATCCGTGCACTGCGTCGCAGACGAAGCTGCCTTTCGCTTTCTGCAGGACGTCGAAGCGAACCATACGGCGAAGCTGCTCGAAGTACGGCTCGCGCGGTTCGATGCCTTCGAAAGTGTTTTCGATGTCATGATGCGCGCTGGCCTCGTCCTTGATCGCGGCCGCGCGTTTCTCGATGTCCTTGGTGATTTCCGGTAGGGCTGGTCCGCCGTCCGGTCCGGAGAATTTCAGGCCGCTGTACTGTGCCGGATTGTGGCTGGCGGTGATATTCACTCCGCCATCGAGATTCCCGTGAAGGATGGCGTGCGCGATCGTCGGTGTGGGCGTCGGCTCGCGGCAGAGCAAGACACGGCAGCCATGAGAGCGAAGCACATCCGCCGCTGTGAGCGCGAATTCCTCGGAGAGGAAGCGCATATCGTAACCCACGATCAGCGTCGGAGATTTTTTCTTCGCAAGTACGTGCCCCGCAATCGCGGCCGCAGCACGGCGCACCCCAGAGAACGTGAAGTCCTCGGCGATGATGCCGCGCCAACCAGAGGTTCCGAAGTGGATCGCTTGGCTTGTCACGGACGGCTATTGTATCTTGTCGCGCAGGCTTCACGCACCGGGCAATCACCACAGTGCGAATCCCAAGAGCAAAGAACCGATGACGGACAAGCTGATCGTAGTCGTGACATGCGCGTCGGCCAAAGAGGCCCGAAAGATCGCTCGGAAGCTCGTCGACGGCAGGTTCGCCGCCTGTGCGAACATCCTGCCAGCTCCCGTGCAGTCCATCTTTCGGTGGAAGGGAAGGGCGGAATCAGCGAACGAGGTTTTGTTGATCCTGAAGACTTCGCGAAGACGCTTCGCAGCGCTTGAGCGAGAGGTGCGGCGCTTGCACAGCTACGAAGTTCCGGAAATCATTGCGCTGCCAATCGAGCGAGGCTCGCGCGCCTATCTCAGATGGATTTCCCAATCCGTGCGGTCGGCCAAGTAGCTCGCGAAAACTCTCGCGCGCTTCGGCGCTTTTCGCATGTGGGACTTGAGGACTGCTCCCGATTGCTGTAGAAGGAGGGTCATGCAGGTCCAAGTGTCCGGCAATCCCTCTCACTTTTTGGCCCGGGCGGTCTTCGCAATCACACTCCTGGTTTGCACCGGACGAAGCTTCGCCCAGACCAACGGTGAGCCTTCTCCTCCGGCCCAGGATCAACAGAATGCTGCAGACAAAAAAGATACAAAGCCAGCCGAAAGCGGAATGACGAAGCTGAAGATCCGGATCACGACCGATGCTGACAAGCCGATCGCAAACGCTAGCGTCTACGTTCGCTTCTACACGAGCGGTGGCTTCCTGCATCATGAAAAGCTCGAAGAGATGAATTTCAAGACGAACCAGGACGGTTCGGTGAAGGTGCCGGAGATTCCGCAAGGCAGGATTTTGATTCAGGTCATCGCAACCGGCTGGCATACGTACGGCAAGTGGTACGACGTCGACAAAGAGGAAGATTCAATCGCTATCAAGCTTGTTCCGCCGACTCACTGGTACTAACGCACTTCAGCCGAAGCTTTTCATTCCGGGATTTCGGGCGAAGACTTTCCGCCGGCCCAGGAACACGTTGCCACCAGAATTTTCGGACGGATTTTCTCGCGGTCTCGCGCTTGCACAGAATTTGTGCAAAGAGGAGTAAGCCTCGTGCTTGCGCGGAGTTTTGATTCCGCGTCGTGCATTTTCCACACGGTTTTCAACAGAATTGTTGAAAACTGTCACAAGGCGTTCACAATTTCTGCATTGCTCTTGGCAATGATGGCGCGAGAATTGCTCCCAAGGATTGTAGGACGCATCATCGACAAGCGCGCCGCGCTTCAGGATTTCTCACCTTCCGCGTGGTAAGATTTCTCTCTGCTTACACTTGCCAGCGCAATCTAGATGAAGGAAGTAATCCTCAATGCGGATGATTTCGGCCTAACACGCGGAGTCAATGAGGGAATCATCCGAGCGCATCGCGAAGGGATTCTGACCAGCGCGACCCTCATGGCTACGGGATTGGCGTTTGACGACGCTGTGGAGCACGCCCGGGCCAATCCAAAACTGGGAATTGGCTGCCACCTAGTGCTTACCGGCGGGACTGCTGTGTCGCTGCCCGAGACGATTCCGTCGCTTGCGAGCCGGAACGGGCAATTGCCAAAGTCTTTGAGCGTCTTCGTCGCCATGGTCAGCTCCGGACGAATACACACTCAGGATATGGAAACGGAACTTCGCGCCCAGATTGCGAAGATTCGACACGCCGGAATCGAACCAAGTCACGTTGACACGCATAAACACACGCATGTCCATCCACGGGTGATGAGCGTGCTGGGCCGTGTTGCCCGCGATTGCGGTATCTCGCGGATACGTAACCCGGTAGAGAATATGGAGGATTCTTGGAGAACGACGAGCGGCGAGGGCGTCGGACGGATCAGAGACCTCGCTGCCTCTGCCGCCGTATGCTCCGTGGCCTCGCGGTTCAGAAGCATCTCGAGCAAATACGGCCTCTGTTCGCCGGATTATTTCCTTGGCCTCGCGGCCACGGGACGGGTTAGTGCTGAGGCGCTTTGTCGCCTGCTTGACACGATTCCCGACGGAACCACGGAGATCATGCTACACCCGGGCGTGTGCGACGCGGACCTTGCGGCTACCGGCTCACGCCTGCAGCGGCAGCGCCAAACGGAGATGGAAGCTTTGATCGCACCAGAAGTCGTTCGCACAGTGAGGGAAAGCGGGATTCGGCTGATAAGCTACCGCGAATTGACCTAGTTGCGCCCTCGCGCGCCCGACAGTAGGCCAGCCCGACGAGATGACACCGCGAGCTTCCCAGCCGTAGACGCCGGTCGTAGCGAGACCTACTCAAGATCAGGCGGCGTGACCTTCGCGATCCACGAATCGTAATCGGACGTGTATCCTGCTCGTTCCTGATGGGCGTGAATGCGTTGCTTGATCGAGGCGATCTCGGTTGGAGATAGCGCAGGCAGCGCTTGTAGTCCTTCCCGCACAGCCTGTGCGTGAGCGGCGCCGCGTGCCTCGGCCGATGCCTTGGATGCGATGGGTCGCTCGAGCCCGCTACTCATGCAATTCTCGATCAGTTGATTCGTCACCTTCTGACTGTGTACCAGTGAGACCCGAATGTTCCCCTGCCCGGTCACCACGTTCCCCACGCCAAACACGCGATCGCATCCCGCATAGCGCGGCAAATCCTCGTCGCTGAACGTGTAGTACTCGCCCTTCATCGCAACGCCCGGAAGAATTTCGGGCACTGACCCTATCGAGGAAATCACCAGCGGCGCTCGTAACTCGTGCTCTGAGCCCGGAATGGGTTCGGCCGTCCGGCCCTCAATCTTGGTTTCGGCAACGCGCAAGCCGACCAGCCCCCCATTCTCGACGACCAATCCCGTCGTGAGTCTCCGGTCCTGAACGCGAAATAGGTATTTGTCTCGCGCAAGCCTGAGCATCTTTTGGCGGACTTGCTCGGTTTTCGCAATCTGCTCGAGGGTGGCGTCATCGGGCGGTTGCGCCAGCGGCATATCTTGCTCGCGCCGGCGATAGATGAGGAGACACCCCTTCACGCCGAGGCTTTGCGGGTCAATCCCGTTTGCTTTGCACACCGCTGGAATGCCTTTTTCCAGGTCGTGCATGTTCGTTGCGACACCTCGTGCGCGTAACGCGCGCTCGTAGTTTTCGAGCTGCAGCACTTTGACAACGTCGATCGAAGCCAGCCCGCCGCCGACAACCAGGGCTTCGTCAGGAGCTTCGTAGCGTGGTCCGTCGTAAGCCTTTTCGTTCTTGTGGTTGTACCAGTAGATGAAGGGATTCTGATAGACGAGACCCCTGTCGACGAACTTCTCGGCACCGGGCACTCCCAGATCCCTGTCCCGCCACGCGCCATTCGCCAGGATGACGGCCGAAAATCCCCACTCGTCGCACAGATCCTGAAAATCGATGTCGCGGCCCAGCTTAGTCGAGGGGACGAAGTGTACTCCCGGTTTCTTCAGTCGCGCGTCGATCCGCGCGTACTCTTGCTTTCGCTGCTCGACGTGCCAGCGGGGCAAACCATCCTCGATTTTGCCGTAAGGCCGCTTGTTTTGCTCGAATACGGCCACCTCGATGCCGTGGTCCGCAAGAATCTCCGCGGAGACCGAACCGGACACCGCGCCCCCCACAACCGCTACAAAATAGCGTCCGTCGCCCGCCATTTGCAGACTTTGGCCTCCGCCCGACGTTCAAAAGCACGGGGATTGTACACCGACCGGTATTCTTTCAAATCGCCATCGTCGTGTCGTGGAAGAAGATGTTTCGTTTTCGAGCGCTCGTGGTCGAGGGAAACACAATCTGATATAGTTCCGCCACTGAGGGGATCTCGAGAATGCAACGCCTCGCGAAACGCGGGAGCGGGACCTGCCGAAGGAGGCACGGGCTATGCACGTAGGCTACGGGGCTGGATTCCAACACTTGGGTGGATATTCCGATCGGCAGTACATGCGCGAGGAGCTGGGGAATTGCGTCCGAGCGGAGGAGCTCGGCTTTGAATCGGTTTGGGTAACCGAGCATCACTTCGACGACTACTCGATTAGTCCCGACCCGTGCCAGGTCTTGTCCTACATCGCGGGAAAGACGAAGAAAGTCAAGGTCGGGTCGATGGTGATCGTGGTGCCTTGGCACGACCCCGTGCGGCTGGCGGAACAGATTTCCTTGCTCGATCACGTCTCGGACGGACGATACATTCTCGGGTTCGGACGGGGGCTGGCACGACGCGAATTCGAAGGCTTGCGCATCGATCAAAACGAAGGCCGTCAGCGCTTCGACGAATACGCGCAGCTCGTGCTCGACGCGCTCGAGACGGGCTACATCGAGGGTGGCGCAACGGTGAAGCAGCCGCGGCGCGAAATTCGCCCCCGACCGTTCAAGTCTTTCAAAGGACGATCGTTTGCGGCGGCTGCGTCGGCGGATTCGGTGCCGGTGGTTGCGAAACTTGGCTTGGGCATGCTGGTGATCATCCAGAAGGCTTGGAAGCTCGTAACGGCGGATATGGAGCGGTATCACACCCTCTGGAAACAGTTTCATCCGAATGTAGAGCCACCGAAGCCGTTCTGCTCGGGGTTTGTGTTCGTCGACGAAAGCGCGGACCGCGCGGAAGAGCTGGCTCGCAAGTATCTGGCCATGAACTATCGCACGGCGCTTGAGCACTACGAGATGTTCGGCAAGCACTTCGACAAGATCAAGGGCTATGAGCGGTACGCGGATATGAGCAAGTATTTGAACGAAATTGGGCAGGACAAGGCCGTCGAGGATTACATTCAGCTGATGGCCTGGGGCACACCGCAGCAGGTGCTCGAAAAGTACGAAGGCTACAAGAAACTGATCGACATGCAGGGCATCATGCCGAACCTGAATTTCGGCGGAATACCACCAGACGAAGTACAGCGGAACATCGCCTGCTTCGTGAAGCGCTGCATGCCCGAATTGAAGAGCTGGCCATCGGCTACGCTTGAGGAACCCAAGGAGCTGGCTCTCGCGGAGGCGTAGCTAGTTCCCGATCGGATTTCCGGTCTTCGCTAGTCACGGTGAGGTTTGAAATAGACTGCCGCAAGTGGCGGCAGCCGCAGCTTGATCGAATACGGCCGATCATGCCAGGGAACGGGCTCTGCCTGAACTCCGCCCGCATTTCCCACGTCGCTGCCTTCGTAGTATGTCGAATCTGTGTTGAGAATTTCCCGGTAGAAGCCAGGGCGTGGGACGCCCACGCGGTAGCCTTCACGCGTTACCGGCGTAAAGTTGCAGACGGCAACGATGAAATCATCCGCGTTCTTCGCCCTGCGCAGGAAAGAAAGAACGCTCGCTGCCGCATCGTTGGGTTCAAGCCACTCGAATCCCGACCATTCGAAATCGACTTCGTGCAGCGCGCGCTCCTTCGTGTGCAGTCGATTCAGATCCCCCACGAGCCGCTGAATTCCGCGGTGTGGCGGAGAATCCTGAAGCCCCCACTCGACCGAGCCAGCCTCCCAGAATTCGCTGCGCTGGCCGAGCTCGCTTCCCATGAACAGCAGCTTCTTGCCCGGATGAGCGTAGAGATAGCCTAGGAATGCGCGTAAGTTGGCGAACTTTTGCCAGTCGTCCCCCGGCATCTTTTCGAGCATGGCCCGCTTACCGTGCACTACCTCGTCGTGCGAGATCGGCAGGACGAAGTTTTCGTGGAAGGCGTACAGCATCGAAAACGTGAGCTGGTTATGATGGTACTGGCGATGAATCGGATCGAGCGACATGTACGTCAGCACGTCGTTCATCCATCCCATGTTCCACTTTAGATCGAAGCCAAGTCCCCCCACATAGGTAGGGCGTGACACGGCCGGCCACGACGTCGATTCCTCCGCAATCGTCAACGCCCCGGGATGCCGTACGTGCAAAACCTCGTTAAGCTTCCGGATGAATGCGATCGCCTCTAAATTCTCGCGCCCCCCGTACTGATTCGGGATCCATTCCCCCGGCTGCCGTGAATAGTCCAAATAGAGCATCGACGCCACAGCATCCACGCGCAGTCCATCGATGTGATATTTGTCGACCCAGAAGAGCGCATTCGAAAGCAGAAAATTCTGCACCTCGTTGCGACCGTAGTTGAAGACCAGCGTGCCCCAATCGGGATGAGCTCCGCGCCGCGGGTCCTCATGCTCATAGAGGTGCGTGCCGTCAAAGAATGAAAGGCCATGTCCGTCGCGGGGGAAGTGCGCGGGCGTCCAGTCCAGAATCACTCCAATGCCTTCCTGATGGCATCGGTCCACGAAATACATGAAGTCAGCCGGCGTGCCGTATCGGCTTGTCACGGCGTAGTAGCCGATCGTCTGGTAGCCCCACGATGCGTCGAGCGGATGCTCCATGATCGGCATCAGTTCGACGTGCGTATAGCCCAGGTGCTTAACGTAGGGAATCAACTCTTCGGCAAGTTCTCGATACGTGAGCCAGCGGTCGCCCTCCGAGATCCTTCGCCGCCAAGATCCCGCGTGAACCTCGTAAATTGACATCGGCGAATGCAGCCAGTCCCGCGAGGCACGGGCCGTGAGCCACTCGGCGTCGTTCCACTCATAGCCGTCGATAGTGCGGACAACGGAAGCGTTGTTTGGGCGAAGCTCCGCAGCGAATCCGTATGGATCGGCTTTTAGTCCAAGATGGTTTCCCGAACGGGACAGAATCTCGAACTTGTACAAGATGCCTCGATCGAGCTCAGGCAGGAAGATTTCCCACACCCCACTTGCTCCCCGGCTGCGCATTGGGTGAACACGTCCGTCCCAAGAATCGAAATCCCCGACGATGCTGACGCGCTTTGCGTTCGGCGCCCAGACCGCAAACTGAACGCCGCGCACCCCCGCCATTTCGCGGACGTGAGCGCCGAGCTTTTCGTAGTTTTGGTAGTGCGTGCCTTCACCGATGAGGTAGAGGTCGTAGTCGGAGAGGACTGGCCCGAACGCGTACGCATCGTGCATCTCGAGTTCGTTCCCGTCAGAGAATCGAAAGCGCAGGCGATACTGCGCTGGTGCAATCGGTTGCTGTGCGAGAGACCCGACGGCATCTGCAGGAAGCACCGCCTAGAACATTCCGTCTCGGTGGAGTCGGGTTGCCGAAACGACCCTCCGATCGGTGCCCCAGACGATATCGATTGAGGTGGCGCTCGGCCGAAGAACGCGAATCGCGAGCCACGACTCACCACCACGTTTGATCCAGTGGGGACCTAGAAGACGAAACGGGTCGCTATGCTCGCCGCGGGCAAGAGTTTCGATTTCCTTTCGGAAACCGTCGGAAGGAGGCGAGCCTTCGGTTGACACCTGTTCAATGTCTCGCATGGACGATGGAACTCAAAATCTTCGACGCAACCATCTTACCGGACTCACATCCCGGCACAAAACGCCAGCCACAGCGCGGCGTGAATTCGTACCAATGATTGATGGTCTTCAGGATGCGCAAGCCGCGTGGAATCAATAGATGCACCTGGTACGAACGTACCATTGTTGGTCTGAATTGCTGCGGATATACATTATGGCGGGGTCGTCTTGGGAGCGCTGTCTCGCTCCGGTTTTCCAGCCGCATCCTAGCCCTATGTCGAGTCGAACAGCGACGCCTCGTCCCAAGCGCAACGGCGCTTCCCGTGCCACGCGCGGGTCCAGCAAGCCCGGCTCCCAACCCCGAGCCAGTGCAGCGGCCCCATCTGCTCCGCCGAATGACGCAAATTTCGAGCTCTTATTTTCGAGCAATCCCCATCCGATGTATGTGTGCGACGCCCATTCGCTCCAGATTCTCGAGGTGAATGCTGCAGCCATCCGGGCCTACGGCTATTCGCGCGACGAATTCCTACGGATGAAGGTCACCGAAATCCGTCCCGCGGAAGATGTCCCGCGTTTGCTCGAGTCCATGAAGCAACACGCAACGCCCGTAAGCTATCGGGGGCGATGGCGGCACCAGCGAAAGAGCGGGGAGATCTTCGACGTCGAAATTACCACACAGCGAATTCAATTTGCGGGCCATGACGCGGTACTCGCCGTCGCGCAGGACATCAGCGAACGCCGCGCCGCCGAAAAGAAGATCGCCGAGCACGCTGCATTCGTTCAGGCGCTGACAGAAAACAATCCGCTGGCCTTGGTTGCCGTCGACTTGAACCGCCGCGTGACGATGTGCAACTCCGCCTTCGAGCGGCTCTTCGGCTATTCGTCAGAAGAGATCCGAGGAAAGGAACTCGGCCCACTGATCTCACCACTGGGCGACGAAGACGAGATGACTTGCCTGCTTGATCGCGCGATGGGCGGGGAAATCGTTCGCGTTACCACCAAGCGCCGCCGTCGGAACGGTCCGCTCGTGGACGTGCGCGCGATCGGCGTTCCGCTCTTCGTTGACGGCAAACTGATCGGGACGTTTGCCATGTACGAGGACATTTCGGAGCAGAGCCGGGCCGAAGAGGCCCAGCGGCGCGCCGAGCAAAAATACAAGCGCATCTTTGAGAACGCTGTGGAGGGATTCTTCGAGTCGACGCCCGAAGGACGCTTCGTGACCGTGAATCCGGCGATGGCTCGAATCGCAGGCTACTCGTCACCTGCCGAGATGATCGAAGAGATTCACGACATCAGCAAGCAGCTCTATGCTAGCCCGGACGACCGGAAAGAAGTTCTTCGCCGGCTCGAACAACACGGCATCCTCGAGGGATACGAATGCCATATGCTGCGGAAGGACGGTACCAAAATCTGGGTGTCGTTAAACGCTCGAGCACTTCGCGATGCAAGCGGCAAGGTCGTCAGCCACGATGGTACTGCCGAAGACATAACTGGACGCAAGCGCGCTCAGCTTGAAAGAAATGTAACGACGGAGATCATTCAAGCTGTCAGCGTCACGGATAACCTCGACGAGCTTCTGCATCGCATCCACGCCGCTCTCACCAAGGTGCTCGATGCTGATAACTGCTTCGTCGCCCTGCACGATCCGGCCACGGGCCTGTTTCACTTCCCGCTGTTCGTGGACAAGTACGATACGGCTCCACCTCCCCAGAGGCTGGACAGGAGCTGCACGGCGTACGTTTTTCGCAGCGGTCGCGCGATGACCATCTCACAAAAGGAGTTCGACGAGCTCGCCCTCCGGGGGGAAGTCGAGCTGGTGGGCACCCAGTCTCCCTCGTGGCTGGGTGTACCTTTGCGCACGCCTTCCAACACAATAGGTGTCCTCGTCGTCCAGAATTATCAGCGGGAAAATGCTTACGATGAACACGATATCCAGTTCCTCTCTTCGGTCGGCGGACAAATCGCGCTGGCCATCGAGCGTAAACGCGCCGAAGAACGGGTCCGTGAGAGCGAAGCGCGCCTGCGTGTGCTGGTCGAACAACTTCCGGCCGTCCTGTGGACCGTCGACCGGAGTCTTCATTTTACTTCGGCAGTTGGTATGGGGCTGACGCAGTTAGGGCTCAAACCAAATCAGCTTGTCGGCATGTCGCTTACGGATTACTTTCGGACAACCGAGCGCGACTTCGCTCCGATCGCGGCCCACCAGCGCGCAATCGCCGGAGAACGCGTCCCCTTCACTCTCGAATGGAAAGAACATTCGTACGTTTGCCACGTCGAGCCGTTACGAGATTCAGCTGGGCAGATTCACGGGGCAATTTGCATGGCTCTTGACGTGACCGACCGCAGAAAGCTCGAGGAGCAATTCCGGCAATCGCAGAAGATGGAGGCCGTCGGCCGGCTCGCCGGAGGTATTGCGCACGACTTCAACAACCTTTTGATGGTCATCCAGGGCTATGCTGACTTACTGGCGGAACGCCTGCCGCCCGGCGAATCCCTGCGCCGCAATGCCGAGCAAATCCAAGTGGCCGCGCAGCGGGCGGCAAGCCTCACTCAGCAGTTGCTGGCTTTCAGCCGAAAGCAGATCCTGGCGCCAAAGGTGCTGAACATCCATTCGGTGGTCGCCGATATGGAGAAAATGCTGCGGCGCGTGATCGGAGAGGACATCGAGCTAAAAACCTCTTCGACGGGCGACCTTTGGCTCATCAAGGCTGACCGCAGCCAAATCGAACAGGTCATCATGAACCTGGCCGTCAACGCGCGCGATGCCATGCCGCACGGCGGTCGGTTGACGATTGAAACTGGAAATGTGGAATTTGAGGCGTCCGTATCGCATCCTTCGACAGCTATACCAGCCGGGAAATACGTGATGCTTGCCGTCACGGACAACGGCTGCGGCATGGATGAGAAGACCAAGGCGCATATCTTTGAGCCCTTCTTCACGACTAAGGAAAAAGGCAAGGGCACGGGTCTGGGTCTCGCAACAGTGTACGGAGTCGTCAAGCAGAGCGGGGGATTCGTCTGGGTATATAGCGAGCTGGGCCACGGCACAACGTTCAAGATCTATCTCCCCCAAATCGAGGACACGGTCCCAATCGGGGCCCGCGATTCCGGCGCCGGTTCGCGCAACCTGCCGAAAGGTTTCGAGGTCGTCCTTCTCGTCGAGGACGAAGTTGGTGTCCGCGAGTTGGCTCGCGAGTATCTACAGATGAGTGGCTACGAAGTGCTCGTGGCAGAAAACGGTCACACGGCCCTCGAGTTGGCCGCGATGCACGCAGGGCAGATCGATCTGCTGATGACCGATGTCGTCATGCCCGGCATCAACGGGCGCGAACTCGCGGAGCGCATCAGCAAGATTCGCCCCGACATTAGGATTCTCTACATGTCCGGTTACACGGATCAAGCCATCACGCAGCATGGAGTGCTTGGCGACGACGTAGTTCTTCTTCAGAAGCCCTTCACTTTGACCGCTCTGGCTTCGAAACTTCGAGAGATCTTCACGGCAGAGCCTGTTCATTAGCTTTTGATTGCCTTCACTTGCCAGGCCTGAGTCTTCGCAGTTTCCTTTGCTCCTAATCGGCACACCTGCACGCCCGCGAAGCATGTGGCCGACTGACCGGAGCAGTTTCCTAATCTGCGCTCGCTCGTGCCGAACGCCGAACTCCCTTGTTGCCAACAGCTTGCCTCCGCTTCCGACCCCAGCTTGTCTCGGCCTTGATCTGGCGATTCGCGTGCCATCCGTTCTCCCGGCTGGCGGCCGCTTTCGGAGTCGCTGGCGGAACTCGACACAAGGGAGAAAGGGCAATGGACGCGAGGGCGATGCAGGTTCGGCAGACCTACCAGACTGAAGTTACAGAAGAGTGCATTGCGGAGCGGCGGCTATGGCTTGCCGTGATCGCGCTCGCAATGGAAGACTGGCGGTTCGGTACGCTTCGGGCACGGCGCGAGGCCCAGAGATTCCTTTTCGACGATACGTACGATTTCGACTGCGTCTGTGCCCGCGCCGGCCTTGATCCAGACAGCCTGCGCAGCAAGCTTGTGAAGATTGGACGCAAAATCGAGCTTGAAGGACCGTGGGAACGTCCCCTCGCGGCCTGAACTATAAGCGGACGGCACGCGCTGCGAGGCCCGCTTGTTTGTGAGGACTGCAGCTGCGGTGAAGAATCATCCGGTGAAGCTCTTTCCGATATCGTAGAATCGCTTCGCGCCGTGCGCGGCGCAAGCGTGATGCCCTCTCCCTCAAACCAGGCGTCTTGCCCTGAAAAACGTCTCCTGGTCTGCTGTGCGCGAACGCGCATCGAACCCGCCATCGCACAGAAGATTCGGACTCTCGTCGGCGGACCGATCGATTGGGATTTTCTGATCCAGGAAGCGGCTGACTATTCGGTGACTCCCCTGCTTTGCCGTCAGCTTCCCGCAGTCGCAGCGGATCTTCTCGATCCTTCCCGCGCTCAACGCATGAAAGAGATCATGCGGGCCAATGCGATACGCAATCTGGTTCTCACAGCTGAGCTGTTCACAATACTAAACCTGCTTCGTTCCGAGGGAATTCAGGCAATTCCGTACAAAGGGCCTGTGCTTGCGGCGCAAGCCTACGGCGACGTCGCGCTGCGGGATTTCGAGGATCTCGACATCATCTTGCGTCAGCGCGACATGCCCAAGGCGGACGAAATCATGACCGCTCTCGGCTATCGCCCGAAGTATCCCTGGATTCTGTCGGCGGAGGCGGCGTCCTCTTTGGTTCCCGGCGAGTACAACTATCGCGACGAGCCGCGGCACATGATGGTCGAGCTTCACACCGAACGCACGCTTCGTCACTTCCCCCTGCCGCCTGATCTGGACGACCTCGCGAGCCGTCTCGCGCCGGTCTGGGTCGGTGGGCGCGACCTACTCACATTCTCGCGCGAGGATATGCTCTTGTTGCTCTGCATCCACGGCTCGAAGGATTTCTGGGAAAGATTGTCTTGGATTGCAGACGTCGCGGAATTCGTCCAGGCGTGCCCGATGCTGAACTGGGATATTTGCCTCGGTCGCGCGCGTGACTGGCGTGCTCAACGCATGCTCAACGTCGGCCTGGCTCTTGGGGTGCGGTTTTTCGAATTGCAATTGCCGGCCGACGTCCGCTCGCGCGTCCAAACAGACTCGGCCGCCCAGTCCGTCGCGGCGCAAGTCGAGCGTCGCCTGCTCGCTCGTCGGCGTCCTGAACTTGGCGGCGCCGGACGTTTCAACTTTCGCCGCCACATGCTGGAAGGCGCTTTTGCAGGATGGCGCTATTCCCTTCGCCTCGCGACGGTTCCCTCCGAGGACGACTGGTCGGCGATGCGCCTGCCGAATCTTCTCGCGCCTCTATACGTCGCGCTCCGCCCGTTGCGCTTGCTGCGCAAGTACGGAGTTTCGAATGCTGCGGTCGCGCCCGGACCCATCCCACCCAAGAAAGCATCCAATTAGCCCGGAAAGCGGGTATCGCGTGCATCGAAAGGAGAAGCGCGTCATGGATATGGGCCTCAAAGGCAAGACGGTCCTCGTCACCGGATCGAGTAAGGGAATCGGCCGCTCGATTGCGTTCGCGTTTGTGCGCGAAGGCTGCAACGTCGTCATCAACGGCCGTCACCGCGACGAACTTGAAATGACCGCTGTGGAAATGCGTTCGGCGGGTGGCGCGGTGCACCCCGTCGTCGCGGACGTCACCGAAAGTGAAGGCGCGAAACGGGTGGTTGACGAGACGGTAGCGCAGTTCGGCACGATCCACGTTCTTGTCAACAACGCCGGCGGTGTCGGCCGCTTTTCCGCATTTGACGACCTCACCGACGACGAATGGCTCGACGTGTTCAAGCTCAACGTGCTTTCCGCGGTCCGGGCGACGCGCGCGGCGTTGCCTCACATGCAGAAGCAGAAATGGGGTCGGATCATCAACATCTCTTCCGAATCAGGCACGCAGCCCGATCCCCTCATGCCTCATTACAACGCATCGAAGTCCGCCCTCAATAGTCTGACGAAGAGTCTTTCGAAGGCCTATGGCAAGGACGGAATCCTGATCAACACCGTCTCGCCCGCGTTCATTCGCACGCCTATTCTCGAACAACTGTTCGAGCAGCAGGCAAAGGCTCGCGGAGTTTCTCCAGATCAGATGGAGCAAATCCTGCTGCGTGAGTTCCGCCCGAATATCGTTCTCCGCCGCGCCGGCAGATCGGATGAAACAGCCGGCGTCGTCGTTTTTCTCGCGTCAGAGCAAGCCTCTTTCATCACTGGCTCCAACTATCGCGTCGACGGCGGTTCCGTCGCGAGCCTCTAGAAGTTTTTCCACGCCGTGAATTCTTGCAATTGTCTGCATCCTACAGTGGAGGAAAAAGGGAGTTTCGTCTCACCGCTGTCAGTGAGGTAAAATGCCAATTCGGATCGCTCGGGAGGACTCATGACTCTGATCGTGAAGCCTGATAGCGGCAATCGCGATTCCGGCCAAGCCGAAAACCCACTCAAAGCGCTTATCAACTTCGGCCAGTCCGTCTGGCTCGACTACATCCGCCGCGATCTGATCTCGACCGGCGAACTGGCCCGCTTGATTGAAAACGACGGTCTCCGCGGCATGACCTCGAATCCCACGATTTTCGAAAAGGCCATTGCCAGCAGTCCGGATTACTTGCCCGCGCTCCAGGAGCTCACGAAGCAAAAAAACCTCGACGCCAAAGGCATCTACGAACAAATTGCCATTCGGGACATTCAGGATGCGGCTGACGTGCTGCGCCGTGTGTACGATGCAACGAAGCGCCGCGACGGCTACGTCAGCCTCGAAGTATCGCCCTACCTCGCGAACAAGACTCGCGAAACAATCGACGAAGCGACGCGCCTTTGGAAAGCCGTTGCGCGGGAAAATGTGATGATCAAAGTTCCCGGCACCCCTGAGGGAATTCCTGCGATCCGCGAATTGATCGGTCGTGGCATCAACGTCAATGTCACGCTCCTCTTCGCTCAAGATGTCTATGAGCGCGTCGCCGAAACCTACATTGCCGGACTCGAGGACCTCGCGAAGAGCGGCGGCGATCCGAGCCGTGTTGCGAGCGTCGCCAGCTTCTTCGTGAGCCGCATCGACACATTGATCGACAAGAAGCTCGCCGAAATGCTTAAGTCTCCCCTGGCTGGCTTGGACACCAACGTCGCCCGCAATCTGCAGGGTAAGGTTGCCATCGCCAACGCAAAGCTCACCTATGCAAAGTACAAAGAGATCTTCAGCGGCCCTCGTTGGCAAGCGCTTGTTGGGCGTGGCGCCACCACGCAGCGCGTCCTTTGGGCCAGCACCGGCACGAAAAATCCGGCCTATAGCGACGTCCTCTATGTCGATGAGTTGATCGGCCCGGACACTGTTAATACGATGCCTCCCGCCACGATCGATGCGTTCCGCGATCACGGCCACCCGCGCGCGAGCCTCGAAGAGAATATCGACGCTGCCGGCAAGACCATGTCTGACCTCGCGCGCGTCGGCATCTCGATGAAGGCCGTCACCGATCAGCTCACCGAAGATGGCGTCAAGCTATTTGCCGACGCATTCGATCAGCTTCTCGCCGCTGTCGACAAGCAGGCTAAGAACGTCACCGCAACGGCAACCCGATGAGCGAGCCGAGCATTGCACTCAGCGGTGGTCTGCCTCGACCACTGGCGCAGGCAGTCGGCGCCACGCTCGCCGATTGGAACACCAACAACAAAGTCCAGCGGCTCTGGAATCGCGACGCTTCGCTCTGGACCAACTCCTACGAAAGCAAGTGGCTCGGCTGGCTCGGGATTGTCCAAGATCAAATCGTCAATGTTCAGCGATTCCAAAAGATCGCCGCCGAGATTCGCGCCGCCGGATTTACACACGTGGTCTTACTCGGTATGGGCGGTTCGAGTCTCTGCGTCGAAGTTCTGCAGCTCACCTTCGGCAGAATCGCAGGTTTTCCGGAAGTTCTCGTCCTCGATTCCACTTCTCCCGCTCAGATCAAGACGCTCGAATCGAAGCTGGACATCGCAAAGACGGTTTTCATCGTTTCGAGCAAGTCCGGCAGCACTCTCGAGCCGAATATCTTCAAGCAATATTTCTTTGATCTCGTCAGTGAGTCCGTCGGAGCAGCCGGAGCAGGGAAGCATTTTATCGCTGTCACCGACCCCGGCTCGCACATGCAGAAGGTCGCCGAAGGCGATAGCTTTCGTCACATCTTCTTCGGCCTTCCATCGATCGGCGGGCGTTACTCCGCGCTTTCAGATTTTGGCATGATCCCCGGCGCCATACAGGGCCTCGACATCGCCAAATTCCTCGACAGCACGGAGAAGATGGTTCGCGCCTGCGGACCCTCTGTGCCTGCCGATCAAAATCCCGGCGTAATTCTCGGTACAACTCTGGGAACGTTGGCGAGAGGCGGCCGGGACAAAGTCACTATCTTCACTTCACCCGGCATATCGGATCTCGGCGCTTGGCTGGAGCAATTACTCGCTGAATCCACCGGCAAGGAAGGCCACGGCTTGATTCCTGTAGATCGCGAGCGCATCGGCGCGCCCGCAGTCTATGGTGACGACCGTATCTTTGCCTATTTGCGTCTCACGGCCGCTCCCGATCCAAAGCAGGACGCCGCGGTTGACGTGCTCGAAAAGGCAGGTCAGCCCGTCATCCGCATCGACGTGCCGGAGATATACGATATCGGCCAGGAATTTTTCCGCTGGGAGATTGCCACCGCCGTCGCTGGCTCTGTCATCGGCATCAATGCGTTCAACCAACCCGACGTCGAAGCCAGCAAGATCGAGACGCGCAAGCTGACCGAGCAATACGAGAAATCCGGTTCGCTTCCGCCCGAGTCTCCATTCTTCGAGCAGAGCGGAATCAAGCTGTTCACCGACGAAAAGAACGCCGCGGCTCTGAAACAAGTTGCTGGTTCGAATGCGACCCTCGCTGCGCTCTTGCGCGCCCATTTGGGGCGTCTGAAGGCGGGCGATTATTTCGCCGTCCTCGGCTACGTCGAGATGAACGAAGCGAACGAGTCACAGCTTCAATCGATCCGCCACGCTGTCCGCGACAGCAAGCGCGTCGCCACGTGCCTCGGCTTTGGCCCACGTTTCCTCCATTCCACCGGCCAAGCCTATAAAGGCGGACCGAATTCCGGCGTCTTCCTGCAAGTAACGAGTGATGACGCGGCCGACCTTCCCGTGCCGGGGCAGAAGTACACATTTGGTGTCGTCAAAGCAGCCCAAGCGCGCGGCGATTTCCAGGTTCTTGCGGAACGCAACCGCCGCGCGCTTCGCGTGCATCTCGGCGCGGACATTGCCGCGGGCCTTACCAAGCTTCAACAAGTCGTGCAACAAGCCCTCTCCTGATCTTGCCTGCCAACTGTCGAAGAAAATTGAGAGGAAAGTCGCAATCCTCATGGCCCGCGTTCATTCGCACCCGGTTCTGTGTTACCGTCGCCAAGTGCAGCCTGTCTCAGGCCGCTGCATTCAGGTTAACGACTCCGATTTTTCGGCGGACATTCATGCGACTGATTGCGGCGGCGATTCTCTTGCTTTCTGTGTGCAACGCGGCTGGGGCTCAGGCGGCAACCCCTCAATCGCCTTTGGCGCCGCCTCAAAAGGGAACCTGGGAATTTGGGCCCGAGATTGGCGGTGGCCCGAGCACCCGGTACAACATTCCCGCCACCGCGCAGTTTCTCTATTTCGGCGGTCGCATCGGCCGCGTTCTATCGGGTCAGCGCCTGTCCGGCTGGCGTCGTGGCAGATTCGAGATGGCAGCGGACATTCTTCCTTTCTACAAGGCTTATACGTCCCGCGGGACCGTGTATGGGGGCAGCTTCAGGCCCATCGTCTGCCAGTGGCATTTCGACCGGGATTCGCGTGTGAAACCCTACATCTCGGTATCCGGAGGAGTGCTCTTCACGACTCGCAACATCCCGCCCGGCAACACCTCCCCGGTAAACTTCACCCCTGAGGGCACGTTCGGTACGCGCATCTTCACGAGCCCAGAGACCGCCGTTCTCATCGAGGGCAGCGTTCTCCACACATCGAACGCCAACTTGGGTGTCCGCAACCCGGGCTATCCTGTCTCCATCGTTTTCAACGTCGGTTACAGTTGGTTTAAGAAGCCGAAATAGACTCGCTGTCATCAAAGTACGGGCGGTCGTTGCTTCTTGGATCGCGATGCGTGCCGTCGTTGTATCTCGGGCAACGCGATTCGTGAGTTCACAGGATTGTGTGCTTGCGCTCGCCGCGCCGTCCGCTAAGATGGACCCGATGAGTGCGTCATCTGGGCATCGACAATCTGCGAGCGTCTGCGCCGGAGCCGGGTCCCTACTCGACAGTCCGTGCCGAGTAGAATTGCCTCTGACTTACTCGAAACAAATGATCGGTGCTCCGGCTACCCGACAATCTTTTAAGGGGTCAGGAAGCGATTCTGGGGAAGGGCACTGCTGATGGAACCTCCCGATACACCTCCAGTCGAGCAAGAAGCCCAGGGCACGCCGGCCGGCCCCTGCGCGATGGTGATTTTCGGCGCAGCCGGCGACCTCACCAAGCGGATGCTGATTCCGGCGATCTACAACCTCGCAAAAAGCAAGCTGCTGCCCGAACAATTCGCGATCGTGGGCGTGTCGATCGAGCCATTTTCCATCGACGACTTTCGCTCGCGCGCCACTGAGAATATCCGTGAGTTTTCGAAGAGCCCAGTGGATCCCGAGTCGTGGGACTGGTTTGTCAAGCGCCTCTACTACGTCTCCGGTGATTTCCGCGATTCCAAGCTCTACGAAAGGCTGAAGGAAACTCTCGGCCAGGTGGAGAAAGACGAATTCACCGAAGGGAACTGCCTCTTTTATCTTGCGACCAGCCCCGAATTCTTCCCGATTGTCGTTCAACAACTGGGTGTCGCAGGCCTAACGACGGAAGGCAATCACACTTGGAGGCGAGTGGTCATCGAAAAGCCCTTCGGCCACGATCTGCCATCCGCCATTGAACTGAATCATGCTGTTGGCCAAGTCTTGAGCGAGAAGCAAACCTACCGCATCGACCACTATCTCGGGAAGGAAACCGTTCAAAACCTGCTTGCCTTTCGATTCGCCAACGGCATTATCGAGCCCGTCTGGAACCGGCGCTACGTGGACCACGTGCAGGTTACCGTGGCCGAGGAATTGGGAGTCGAGTTGCGCGGCGGATATTACGAGACGGCCGGGGCGTTG
>Ga0187782_10000793_pt1 | contig 22035 bp, 20 predicted proteins | sample 0715_SJ02_MP15_2_FD_132454 | JGI IMG/M metagenome (GOLD analysis project Ga0187782, IMG submission 132454) | Tropical peat soil microbial communities from peatlands in Department of Meta, Colombia - 0715_SJ02_MP15_20_MG | ecosystem: Environmental > Terrestrial > Soil > Wetlands > Peat | place... | reverse complement strand
GCCTTCTATCCGGCGCTGTTCGTCAGCGTCTTCGGTCACTGGGAAGCGGTCTTATGGCTCATCGTGTTCACGCTCGGGCTGCACGCGGCCTTCAACTGGATCGGGTACAAGGCCGGAGTGAAGAAGGTGCCCTGGTGACGACGCCGCTCGGAGGAAAGGAGCCCGAGCACGGTGAGATCGTCGCGACCCTCCTCGATGCGGGCGCGGTCCGGTTCGGGGAGTTCACGCTGACCTCGGGCGAGAAGAGCGACGTCTACATCGACGTCAAGCGCGCGTGGACCGAACCCGCGCGGCTCGATCTCCTGGCCCGCGCGCTCGCCGCGCGCGTCGGATCGGCCGACCGGCTCGCGGGCATGGAGCTCGGCGCGGTTCCGCTGGTGGTCGCGACGGCGTTGCGCACCGGACGGCCGTATCTCGTGCTGCGCAAGGCCGCCCGCGAACACGGCACCCGACAACCGTACGAGGGGGACGTTCCTTCGGGCACCCACGTCCTGCTCATCGAGGACGTGTCGACCACGGGCGGGAGCTCGGTCCGCTCGGTCGAGATCCTCCGCACCGCCGGAGCGACGGTCGATCGCGCGCTCGTCGTCGTGGACCGGGAGGCCGGCGCCCGCGAGCACCTCGCAGCGGTGGGGGTCCGGCTCGAGCCGCTCGTGACGATGTCGGAGCTCCGCGGAGCTCGTCGGTGACGGGCGTCCTCCAAGCGGACGCGACCGTCCGGTTCGACGACCCGGCGGAGGCGAGCTCGGTCTACGCCAAGGGCTACTTTGGGACCCTGCTCCCGGCGGGGGGACTGTCCCTCGACCGGTACGAGGCCGTCTACCTGGCGGAGATGGCGCGGGTCACCCTCGCGACCGCCGCGAATGCCCCGGTCAGCTGGCCGTCGGTCTTTCGCCGGGCCGCCCGGGCCGACCCCGGATTCCCCGTGCGCTATCTGGTCTACCGCGACCTGCGCCAGCGCGGGTACGTCGTCCGCGCGAGTCCTCCGCCCGTCGCGTTCGCCGTGCTGCCGCGCGGCGGGATCCTGCACAAGACCCCTTCGCGATACTGGGTGGAGGCGTTGAGCGAGCGGATCCCGTTCGATCTCGCGCGGCTCTTCGACCTCGCGGACCGCGCCCAATCCGCGAAGAAGGTGCTGCTGCTCGCGCTCGTCGATGAGGAGTCGGATCTCACGTACTACCGTGTGCGACGCCCGTCGCCGACCGGGGCGCTCCCGCCGCGCCCCCTCGCGACCCCGACCGAGGGCTGGCTCTCCGAGGACCGCGTCACGGTCCACGACCCCGCCGCCGTGGAGGAGCTCGGTCGCGAGCTCGCGTACGGGAGCCGCCTCGGCACCCGCCTCGAGCTGAGCCTCCTCGAAGCGGTCTACCTCGCCGGTTCCGGGCAACTGTCGGTCCGCGACGCGAAGTCCGGTCGCTCCGTCCCGCTCGATCGACTCGAGCGTCGCGCCCGCCGTCTCGATCGGGGATTCGACGCGCGGCGCGCGGCGTACACCGACCTCCGTGCCCGCCGCCTGGTGGTGAAAACGGGATTCAAGTACGGGGCGCACTTCCGCGCCTACCCGCGCAACCCCACGAACGCGCACGCGCGGTACCTCGTCCAGGCGGTGCCGTCGGGGCACGTGGCCGCGTGGCCCGATGTGGCGGGGGGAGTCCGGGTCGCCCAGGGAGTGCGGAAGGAGTTCCTGATCGCGGGCGTGGATCCGGCGGAGCAGGTACGCTTCCTGTCGCTGGAGCGGATTCGTCCGTAGCCCTCCGGGCGTACTGCGGCGCGCCGGCCCTTGCACGGGTCCCCCCGGCGGTCTATCGGGCCCCGCCGGTCGGACCCTGGACCTTCCCCGTGACGCTTCGCAGCCAACGGCCCGCGCCCGCCGGGCTATCTCCCCGACGGAAGCGCTCCTCGAGCGCGGTGGCGATGACGACCCCGTCCGCGCCTTGGCGGAGCGCGGCGAGGACGCTCGGCCGATCGCGGATACCGAATCCGACCAGGATCGGAAGCCGACGCGCGGCGTGGCGCGCGCGCCGTATCAGCGGGGCGAGATCGATCGAGGCGCCCGCGGCGGCCGCGCCCGTCGTCCCGTAGTGGCCGACGAGATAGAGGAACCCGCGCGAGGTCCGGGCGATCCGGTCGAGACGTTCGGGGGGCTCGCCCGGAGCTGCGAGCAGGACGAGGGACACGCCGGCGGCGCGGGCGGCCCGACGCCACGGGCCCGAGTCCTCGAGGGAAAGGTCCGGCACGATCAGACCGCTCGCCCCGGCCGTCGCGAGCTCTGCGAGGGCGGTGGGAAGGCCGCGTTGCCAGACCGGGTTCGCGTAGGTCATCACGGCCGTCGGGAGGATCCCGCGGGCCGCCCGGCACGCGCCGAGGAGGTCCGTCCAGCGCGTACCGTGGGCGAGCGAGCGCCCGGCGGCCTCTTCCAGCACGGGGCCGTCGGCCACCGGATCCGAGAACGGGAAGCCCAGCTCGAGCGCGGTGGCCCCCGCCCGCCGGAACGCGGTGACCGTGGGGACCAGCGCCGCCGTGCGGTCGCGATCGACCATGAGGTAGGGGACGATCGCGGGATCCCCCCGAGCCCGGGCGTGGCGCAGGGCGTCAGCGAGATTCACCGAGCACCACCGCGAGGTCCTTGTCCCCGCGACCGGAGAGCGTCACGACGATCCGCTCTCGCTTCCCCCGCGCGCGCGCCTCGCGGACCGCCGCGAAGATCGCGTGCGACGGTTCGAGCGCCGGGAGGATCCCCTCGTCCTCGGCGAGCCAGTGGAAGGCGCGCACCGCCTCGCGATCGTGGACGGCCACGTAGCGCACGCGTCCCGAGTCACGGAGCCAGGCGTGCTCCGGTCCCACCCCGGGGTAGTCGAGCCCGGCCGAGATGCTCTCGGTCTCGGCGACTTGCCCGTCGGCATCCTGGAGCACGTAGGAGAACGAGCCGTGGAGGATCCCCGGACGACCCTCGGTCAGGCTGGCCGCCCCGCGCGAGCCGGCCCGACCTCCGGCCTCGACGCCGAGCAGCTCGACGGGTGTCGCCAGCAGAGGATGGAACGTCCCGATCGCGTTCGATCCCCCTCCGACGCACGCGACGGCGAGATCGGGCAGGCGCCCGAACGCGGCCACGGACTGGCGGCGGATCTCGCGGCCGATCACGCTCTGGAAGTCGGCGACCATCGCGGGGAAGGGGTACGGACCGACCGCCGAACCGAGCAGGTAGTGGGTGGTGCGGACGTTCGTGATCCAGTCGCGCAGCGCGGCGTTGATCGCATCCTTGAGGGTGCGACTGCCGGATCCCACGGGGATGACCCGAGCGCCAAGGAGGCGCATCCGATCGACGTTGGGGCGCTGGCGCTCCATGTCGACCTCGCCCATGTAGACCTCCGTCGCGAGGCCGAGCGCGGCCCCGATCATCGCGGTCGCCACGCCGTGCTGGCCCGCACCGGTCTCGGCGATCAGCCGCTTCTTGCCCATCCGCCGGGTGAGGAGCCCCTGGCCGAGGGCATTGTTGAACTTGTGCGCCCCCGTGTGCAACAGATCCTCGCGCTTCAGCCAGATCTCGGCCCCTCCGGCCCGGCGGGTCAGGTTGCGCGCGTGATAGAGGGGGGTCGGTCGACCGCCGAGCGTCGCGGCGAGCCGACGCAATTCCGACCGGAAGGCCGGGTCCCGACGCGCGGACTTCCAGGTCCGCTCGAGCTCGGCGAGCGCCGGGACGAGCGTCTCGGGAACGAACGAACCGCCGTACGCGCCGTATCGCCTACCCATGCCCGTGCTCGAACTCCTCGACCGCGCGGACGAACGCCCGCATCTTCTCGATGTCCTTCGCGCCGGGCGCTCGTTCGATGCCGCTCGAGACATCGACCCCCCACGGCCGGACCGTCGCGAGGGCATCGGCGACGTTCTCGGGCGTTAAGCCGCCCGCGAGCACCATCTTCCGCCCGGGGTTCGCGTCGACGATCCGCGCGCAGACCTCCCAGCTGGGGCGCACCCCGCTCCCGCCCGGCGTCGACTGGCCGGCGGCGTCGAGGTGAACGCGGGAGTAGTCCTCGGCGGGAGGGATCGTGGGATCCGGACCCGCGCCGGGCTCGGCGGGGACCGGAACGGAGGGCACGACGTGATGCACCTCGAGGAACTCGAGACCGTCGGGGACCTTCCCGTAGACCTGGACGCGGTCGACGCCGACCTCGTCGAAGAGCCGGTGGATGAGTTCGGCCGACGGATCGACGACGACCGCCCAGGCCTCCGCCTCCGACGGCAGGTTCTCGATCAGTTCGGCGGCCCGAGGGATCTGGATGTTGCGGGGAGATGCGGGGACCTCGAGCACGAACCCCGCGGCACCGCCCGCGGGGACTTCGGCGACCTCCTCGGGTCGGGAAAGTCCGCAGAACTTGACGAACGTTTTCATGCCCGGCTCCCTCTCGGATCGCGCGCCAGCGAATCGAGGAATTTCCCGGGATCGGAGGAACGGGCGACGGCGGTCCCGACCAGGATTCCGTCGGCGCCCCGGTCCCAGAAGCGCGCGGCGTCCTCGGGTCGCTCGACGCCGCTGAGGCCGATCAACGGACGTCGGCCCGCGGCCGCGGCGGCTCCGAGCGTCGCCTCGGCCGTGGCAGGGTCGATGGTCAGCGTGTCGAGGTCCCGTACGTTCACGCCGTACATGTCGGCGGCCACGCCGTCGGCCTCACTTAATTCTGCCTCGCGATGGAACTCGAGGAGGACTTCGAGCCCTCGGCGATGGGCGCTCGCGGCGAGCTCCGCGAGCGGTCGCTCGAGGAGCCCGGCCACCGCCAGCCGCGCGATCAGGAGCACCGCGCTCGCCCCCGCGCGTTCGGCGGCATCGAGCTGGCGCTCGCCGACCACGAAGTCCTTGAAGAGCACCGGGCGACGGCCGACGCGCGCGAGATCGTAGACGTCGAGGGGACCGCCGTGAAATCGGGGCCGGGTGGCGAGACATGAGTAGGCCACCACGTTCGGGCGGTCGGTGAGGCGGACGAAATCGGAAAGTGTACGAGCCGGCAGATCGGGATCGGGGCGTCCCGGAGACGCGCGCTTGTACTCGACGATCAGCGAGCCCGAGGTCGCCCGGCGCGAGATCGCCTGGCGCATGCTCGGTCGCGGACGGTCGCCGGCCAAAGGGAGCCGGTCGAGGTAGTCCGGGCGCTCGACGGCCGAGCGGTTCGCGGCGGTGATCTCGGCGAGGAACCCCATCAACCCTCCCGATCGGCGACGCGGTAGCGGCGCGCGAGGCGCTGCAGATGCCGCAGGAGGACCTCGGCCCGCCCCGAGTCCAACGCGGATCGCGCCCGATCGAGACCCTCCGGGAGGTTCCGGCTGCGACCCGAGATCCACAGCGCCGCTCCCGAGGTGAGCAGCACGGCGCCGCGGCGAGCGCCCCCGCCGCCGGCGAGGATCCGCTCGGTCTCCTCCGCCGCCTCCGGCGGAAGAAGCGGCCCCCAGTCCCCCTGACGATCCTCGACGGGCAGCAGGTCCTGAGGGCGGATCGAACGTCGCGAGCGGACCTTCCCATTCCAGACGTACGCGGTCGTGCGGGCCCGCGGGGAGAACTCGTCGCAACCGTCCGCCGAGGTCATCGCGAGACCGCGTCGGACGCCGATCCGGGAGAGGACCTCCGCGGCCCGCGCGGCTGCGACCTCGTCGCGCATCCCGACCACCTGGAACGGCACGCGGGCGGGGTTGGACATCGGGCCGAGTCGGTTGAAGATCGTCGGAGTGCCGAGGAGCTGACGGACGGGGGCGACCGCCCGGGTCGCCGGGTGGTAGAGCGGCGCGTGCAGGAACGCGAGATGGTACAGCCGGTACGTGGCCCGAGCGAACGGCACGGAGGTCGTCACCGGGAGCCCGAGCGCCTCCAGGAGATCGCTCGAGCCGCAGGGACCCCGGGCGCTTCGGTTGCCGTGCTTCACGACCGCGCCGCCCGCGGCCGCGACCACGAAAGCGCTCACCGTCGAGACGTTGAACGATGGCTGGCGCGCCCCCCCGGAGCCGCACAGGTCCACCGGGCGGTCGCGCCGAGGCACCGAGAACGGCCGCGCCCGGCGACGCATCTCGAGCGCGAACGCCGCGAGCTCTTCCACGGACGCTCCGCGGGCCTCGAGGGCCACGAGGATCGCCGCCCGCTCGGCGTCGGAGGTTCGGGGCGCCACCAGAACGTCGAACACCTTCCGCGCCTCGGTCCCGGTCAGGCCCGCTGGGTCGAGCAGGCGGGCGATCGTGGACCCGCTCATCGACGGGCCTCCCGCAGAAAATTTCGGAGCAGCCGAGGGCCATACCGCGTCAGGTACGACTCGGGATGGAATTGCACCGACTCGACCGGACGCGTGCGATGGCGCAGGGCCATCACGAGGCCGTCGCGGCCGCTCGCCGAGATCTCGAGGTCGGGCGGGACCGATGCCCGGCGCACGGCGAGCGAGTGGTAGCGAGCGACGTCCCAGGGGGAAGGGACCCCCCGAAATATCCCGATCCCGTCGTGCGTGAGGCGCGAGCGCTCACCGTGGACCGGCGCCGGCGCACGAACGACCTCGGCTCCGTAGTGATCGGCGATCAGCTGGTGGCCCAAGCAAACCCCGAGGAACGGGCGTTCTCGATCCCACCGGTTCAGCAACGCTCGTCCGAGTCCGGTGACGCGACGATCTCTCGGATGCCCCGGCCCCGGCGAGAGCACGATCGCGTCGGGGTCGCGCCGGATCGCCTCGCTCGGCGGAACGGTCGCCCGGACGCAGGTGACTCGGGCCCCATCGGCGGCAAGCGCCTGCTGGATGTTGTAGACGAACGAGTCTTCGTGATCGACGAGCAGCACTTTCATCCCCCGCCCCCGACGAGAATGCGTTCGATGTGCGCGAGCTTGGTCAGGGTCTCATGGTACTCGCGAGCCGGGTCCGAACGGTAGACGATCCCGGCGCCCGCGGCCGTGTACAGGTGACGACCCGCGGCGAACGCCGTTCGGATCGTCAGCGCCCAGTCGGCCCTCCGGCCCGGCCGCAGGTATCCGACGGCGCCGGCATACGGGCCCCTCCAGGTGCCCTCCTCGCGCCGAAGGAGTTCCGTCGCCCGGATCTTCGGGGCTCCACTGACGGTGCCGGCGGGAAAGGTCGCGGCCAGCGTCTCCCAAGGACCGATCCCCCGCGCCAGCCGGGCCCGCACCCGGCTCACGAGGTGCTCGAGGCGGGCGTACCGGACCCGCGCCTCGCGCTGCACCACGCGCACCGAGCCGGGCACGGCCACACGACCGAGATCGTTGCGCGCGAGATCGACGAGCATCCGGTGCTCCGCGAGCTCCTTCGGGTCGGAGGCGAGGGCCGAACGGCCGTGCGCTCGGGCCCCCGCGGGGAGCGTTCCGGCGATCGGGTTGACCGTCGCCGATCGGCCGTCGACCTCGACCACGGACTCCGGGGACGCGCCGAGGATCTCGCGATCGCCGAATCGCAGATAGTAGAAGTAGGCGTATCGCTCGGTGGCCCGGAGCAAGCCGGCGCGCTCGATCAGGTCGACCGGCCGGTCCCAGGTCCGTCGATGGGCGAGGACCACCTGGTAGGCCTCGCCATCCCGGATGTCCCGGCGGAGCCGGCGGACCCCCGCGCCATAAGGCCGCGCGGGAAGCGAGTCCCCGGGGGGTCCCGCCGGTCGGGCGGAGAGTCGCGCGGTGCGTCGTCGCGCCGGAGCGAGGCCCCGGTGCACCCGGCCGACCAGCGCAAACTCCCCGAGCGGGAACGGCGCGCCCGGAGGGAAGCGGCGCAACGCGGGCTCGAACAGCCCGACGGCATCGAATCCGAGGTACCCGAGGATGATGCGGCGAGGACCTCCCGCCAGGTAGCGATCCGCGGCGCCGGAGAGCGAATCGAAGTCCGATCGCGGATCGAGGGTGAGTACCTGGTCCGCGCGATCGAACCACGTGGCCCGCCCCGATCCCCCCGGGGACGCCGGGGCCCGCTCGAAGTAACCGGCGACCTCGACGCCCCGGGTCTGCTCGCGGAACGCTTCCCACGGATCGTTCATCGGGCCGGCTCGCCGACCAGGGCGTGATGCAGCACCCGGAGTACGTCGGGGCCGCGGCTCTCGGGGACGGCGAGCGAGAGCGCGCGCGGCGTAGCACTGAAACCTTCGGCCTGTTCGACGGCGGCCGTCGGCAACCTATCGAGGTCGTTGAGGATCCCATCACCGATCGCGATCACGAGCGCGACCCGGTACGGGCCCTCGACCATCGCCGCCGCCTCTCGGGTCACCGGGGCCAGGGCACGGATCGCCCGCACGACCTCGGCCGGCTCGAGGACGAGGCAGAGCAGGGCGGACGACGTGTACAGTTGGACGATGTTCACCTTCGCGACCGACAGGTGGTGGGATACCTCCGCCACGATGCCGGGGCGTTGACGGCCGCCGGGGACGCGCAACCGCAGGAGGCGGAGCGGGCGCAGCATCGTCAGGGCGCGGTTCCGGCGTTCGGGGCTCCCCGGGGCGATCGTCGTCGCGACGGCCGGGTCCTCGAGCGACCGTACCCGCAGGACGATCCCCTGGGCCCGGGCCGGCTCGATCGTGAGCGGATGGAGCACCCGGGCGCCGAATTGCGCGAGCTCCTCGGCCTCCTCGTACGACAGCTCGGGGATCGGGCGCGCGTGGGGGACCCATCTCGGGTCGGCCGAAAGGACCGCGACGTGCCGTTTGACGAGCTCGACTCGGGACGCGCCGATCAGGGCGCCGATCGCGGACGCGGCGTAGTCGGAACCCCCGCGTCCCAAGGTCGCGACGCGTCCTTCGAGGCTGCGCCCGAAGTAGCCGGTGACGACGGGGATCCGGCCCCGGTCGAGGACCCGATGAAGTCCCCGACGCACGGGTTGCCGGGAGCGGTCGAAGAGCACGCACGACGCGCCGTAGGCGTTGTCGGTGATTAGTCCGAGATGGTCGGCCTCGATCGGCACCGCCGGGAGGCCCTCGGTCCCGAGCGTGCGAGCGAGCCAGTCGACCGCGATCCGCTCGCCCTGGCTCAGGATCCGGTCGGCGAGCGGGGGGTCGACCGCGGGGCCGAGCTCGACGTCGTCGAGCAGTCGCTCGAGCCGCTCGACCTGACGTCGACCGGCCGTGGTCAAGCCGGGGTGGCGGCGCCGCACCTCGTCGACCACGTGGTGGTGGATCGACTTGGAACGGGGATGGGCGATCGCGTCGTTGAGGAGATCGGTGATCCCCTCGCGGGCGGACGCCACGACGACCAGCGGCGTACCATCGGCTCGGGCCGAACGCACTTCCGCGACGACTCGACCCGGGTCCTCGAGCGAGGCGCCGCCGAACTTGAGCACGATCGGCCCGCGGCCCGGCACGCTAGGGCCCTCCTCGGGTCAGTTCGAGACCCCGGGCGAGAGCGTACTCGGCGTTCAGCACCGACGCGCCGGCCCCGCCCCGGATCGCGTTGTTGGAGAGCACGAAGAACCGGAGGAACGGCGGATCCCAGCGCACGCGCCCGATGACTGCGGCCATCCCGCGGGCCCGGGCCGGATGGCCGGCCCACCGGTCCCGCACCGGCTGGGGCCGGTCCGGTTCGCTGCGCAGCTCGATCGGCGGGTGCGGCGCCGTCGGGAGCGGGAGATCGGAGAGCGGGGCGAACGATCGCCACGCGGCCCGGATCTCCGCCCCCGAGGGCCGGCGGGTCGCCTCCACCGTCACCGCCTCGAGATGTCCTTCGCGGGTCCCGACGCGCACGCAATGGGCGGAGATGGGGAATGTCGCCGGTGCGATCCGGAGCCGTCGTCGCCGCCCGAGCATCCGCGCCGACTCGGCGGCGAGCTTCTCCTCCTCGTCGCGGACGAACGGCACGACGTTGTCGGTGATCGCGAGCGACGGCACGCCGGGGTACCCGGCCCCCGAGAGCGACTGGTACGTCGCCACGTGGACCGCGCGGGGGCGAAGGAGCTCGACGATCGGCGCGAGCGCCAGAACGAGGCCGGTCGCCGAGCAGTTGGGATTCGCGACCAGGTAGCCGCGCCGCCCCGCGGGGGGCGTCAGCACCGCGAGATGATCGCCGTTCACCTCGGGCACGAGCAAGGGAACTCGTGCGTCCATCCGGTGGTCCGCCGCGTTGGTGAAGACCGACACGCCTCGCCGGACCAGCTCGGTCTCGGGACCCCCGGCCGTCCCGGACGGAAGGGCCGAGAAGACGACCCGGACTCCCGACCGGGCCAGCTCGGCCGGTCGCCACTCGCGCACAGCCAGGTCCTCGAGCTCGGGAGGTGGCGGTTCGACCAGCTGCCAGAGCTCCGGGAGGTGCCGGCCGCGGGATCGCTCTCCGCCGCCGAGCGCCACCACTTCGAACAGCGGGTGGTCGGCGAGCATGCGGCAGAAGTGCTGGCCGATGTAGCCACTCGCTCCCGCGACCGCGCACGGGATCCGACCCCGGCTCATGCGCGGAACCCTCCCCGGAGCGCGAGGTCCGCGAGCGCGACCAGCCCCACCGACTCGAGGACCACGACGGCCCGGGGGACGATGCACGGATCGTGCCGGCCCGTGACCGCCAGCGTGGCCGGTGTCCGGGTCGCGAGATTGACCGTGCGCTGCGGACGAGCGATCGACGAGGTCGGTTTGACCGCGACCCGGAAAACGATCGGCATCCCGTCGGCGAGCCCGCCCAGGATCCCCCCCGCGTGGTTCGTCGCGGTGACGACGCGAGCGTCGACCCATTCGAACGGATCGTTGTGGGCGCTGCCGCGCATGCGCGCGGCGGCGAACCCGGCGCCGAACTCGATCGCCTTGACCGCGGGAACGGAGAACGCGAGATGCGCGATCGAGCTCTCGACCGAGTCGAAGAACGGCTCGCCCACCCCGACGGGAACCCCGGTGAGCCGCACCTCGACGACCCCTCCCACGCTGTCGCCGTCGCGCCGCGCCTCCGCGATCGCGGCCTCCATCCGCGGAGCCGCGGCCGCGTCCGGCGTGCCGACCTCGTTCGTCGCGGCGAGAGCCCGCAGCTTCGGGACATCGAGGGACTCGGGCACCGTGGCCTCGACGTCCCCGATCGACCGCGTGTAGGCGATCGCGTCGACGCCGAGCGGAGCGAGGATCTCCCGGGCGATGGCGCCGGCGATGACCAGTCCCACGGTCATGCGACCGGAGAAGATGCCGCCTCCCGAGAGATCCGCCTCGCGCCCGTAGCGGACCCGGGCCGGGTAGTCGGCGTGGCCCGGCCGGGGCGTGTCGCGCATCCGGTCGTACGGCTCCGGTCGAACGTCCTCGTTGGCGACGTGCGCGCGGAACGTTGCCCCGTCGCTGCGGCCCTCGACCCAGCCCCGATCGATCACGAGCCGGTCTTCCTCCTGCCGCCGGGTCGCGAGACGACGTCCGACCGGACGGCGGCGGTCGAGCTCGGCCTGCACGCGGCCGGGATCGATCGGGGTGCCCGCGGGGATCCCTTCGATCTCGATCCCGACCTCGGGTCCGTGGCTCGAGCCGAAGATGGTGATCCGGAACGCCTCGCCGTAGCGCATCATCGCCCGGGCCCTCCCGTCAGCCGTGCGAGCTCGGTCCAGAACGCGGGGAACGACTTTTCGACCGCACGTTCCTCGCCCACGAAGGATTCCCCCCGCGCCGCGAGAGCACCGACCGCGGCGCTCATCACCAGCCGGTGATCCGGGAGGTCCGGCACGCGAACCGGTTCGAGGGTTTCGCGTCCGACGATCTCGAGACCACCGGCTCGATCGTTGACCCGGGCTCCGAAGGCCCGCGCCAGGTCGGCCGTGGCGCGCTTGCGGTCGGACTCTTTGAGAGCGACGTGCGCGGCCCCTTCGATCCGGCTGCGCCCGGGGATGGACGCCGCCAGTACGCCGGCCAGGGGATACAGATCGGGGGCGTCGGTGAGGTCGATTCGGAACGGCCGGAAGGATCGCCCCCGTACCCGGATCCCCGAGCGTCGTCGCGCGACCTCCGCGCCGGTGGACTCGAGCAAGGGAAGGACGGCGAGATCGGCCTGCGGGAGCGCGCTGTCCAGGCCGCGGATGTCGACGTCGCCTCCCGTGATCGCGGCCGCGACCCAGAGATAGGCCGCCGAGGACGCATCCCCCGGAGGTCGGAAGCTCGTGCCGCGGTAGGCCTGACCGCCCGGGATGCGCAGGGAACGGCCCTTCCTTCGCACGGTCACCCGATGACGCGACAGGATCGCGAGCGTGGCGTCCAGGTACGGCTCCGAAACGATCGGCCCCGTGAGTCGGACGATGCTGTCGCCACGCATCGTCGGAAGGACGAGCAGGAGCGCGGAAGTGAACTGGGAGCTGACGGAGGCATCGAGGGAGACGGCGCCCGCCCGTAGCGGGCCCCGGACCTGGACCCCGTGACCCCGGGGATCGAGACGGCACTCCGTTCCCAGGGACCGGAGGGCTCGCAAGAGACCCTCCATCGGGCGCTGCGGGAGCCGGCCGCGTCCGCCGAGGGTGACCCGACGGTCGGATCGCGCCGCGACCGCCGTAAGGAAGCGCAGGGTCGTCCCCGACTCCCCGCAGTGGATCGTGGGGCGCGGGCGGCGGGAGGTCCCGCGGCGGGGCCGGACGGTCCAGATGCCCCGGCGCAGGGTCACCGGAGTTCCCAGCACCCCGACCCCCGCGGCGGTCGCTCGGGTATCCTCGGAGTCCAGAGGATCAAGCACCCGGTATTCTCTCTCGGCGAGGTGGCCGACGACCAGGGCTCGGTGCGTGTAGCTCTTGGACGGGGGGGCGAACGTGCTCCCCCGCACCACGGCGGGGACGACGCGGACCGAGCTCATCGGGGGACCCCTACCGGCATCCCGGGTCCGGGGCGTAGCGCCACGAGCCTTCGGTCGCCTCCCCGTTCGGGGAGGGAGGCCAGCATTTCTTGGGCGCGGTGCGCGGGCCCGACCGCGGCGAGCGTGGGGCCCAACCCGCTGACACCGGCACCGAACGCACCCGCTTCGAGCAGACCGGCCCGTGCGTCCTGGTAGTCGTACCCCATGACCTCCTCGACCAGCTCGGTGTTCCTGGCCATCGCGGTCCACCAATTCCCGACGAGCGCCGCGTCGACCGCGGCTTGGGCCCGATCGCGCGCGGCGCGGAAGCGTTCGAGCCACTCGGGCGAGGGGCGGTGGGCCGTTCTCGGAACGAAGAGCGCCACCATCCAGTCGGGTCCGGCCGGGCCGGTCCGCAGTACCGCGTCGCGCGAATTGTCCGTGACCACGAAGCCGGGGCCGAGCCCGGCGAGCGCGTCGTCGAGGGCGCCGGTCGCGCTCACCCCCGCGAGGCGGCCCACCTCCGCCGAGAACCGAGCGATCTCGGGAGGCTCCGGCGACTTTCCCCACGCCGAAGCGACGGCGCGCCCGACGGCGCTCGCGACCGCGCTCGAGCTCTTCAATCCCCGTGCCATGGGGATCTCGGAGTGTATTTTCAGCGCGGACGCGAACGGCTCCTCGCCAGCGTAGCGCTCGAGGGCGAGTTCCATCGCCGCCTCGATCAGGGGCGTCCGTGAGATCCCGTCGGTCTCCCAGAGCCGCCCACGGCGCCCCGCCGTCCCCGTCGTCGGGCGAGTCTCCACCTCGGCCTCGACCCCGAGCCCGATGCCGAGCGCGCAGCCGACTCCCGACGGGAGCGCGTTGACGATCGTGATCGCCCCCGTCGCGCGTCCTAGCCCGCGCATCCTTCCTCCCGGAGGGTCTCCCCGATGATTTCCGGGGGGAGCTCCTCGCCCCACCAGAGCGCAAAGCTCGCGGCCGCTTGGTAGACCAGCAGCCGTCGCCCGTCCTCGTACGCCGCTCCGGCGCGACGCGCGGCGTCCGCGATCACCGGGAGGTCCGGCGCATAGACCCAATCGAGAAGGTAGGAGTCGCGCGCGATCAGACGATCGAGCGGGAGATCGAGCTCCTCCGAGCCGGCCCGTCCCACGCTCGTCGCGTGCACGATGAGGGCACCGGGATCCGGGCGGGGGGAATCGGGCGCCTCCCCGCCGAACTCGCGGGCCAGTTCCGAGGCCGCGGACCCGCGCCGGGCGTAGATGACCGGGCGCACTCCGAGGGTGCGGGCGGCGGCCAACGTCGCCCGCGCCGAACCCCCGCTCCCGAGCACGACCAGCGAGGTGCCCTTCCAGACCCCGAGGCGCTCCAGTTCCTCGAGACGGCGGAGGATCGCCACGAGATCGGTGTTCTCCGCTTCGATCGCGTCCCCCCGGAAGGTGAGGGAGTTCGCGACCCCGCACGCCTCGGCGCCCGCGCTGGACTCCGTGGCGGACTGAAACGCCGCAGCCTTCCAGGGATGCGTGACGTTCAGACCCCGGAACCCCCTCGCCGACAGGAACGCGAGGGAGTCCACGAACTCGCGCTCCGTGGGGAAGTCCAAGGGCAGGTAAAGACCGGATCGGCCGAGAGCGCGCATCCATCGCGCGTGCAGCGAAGGACTTCGCGAGTGGTGCACCGGATGACCCACGAGCCCGAAGAGCGGAGGGCTGTCGACCGCCAACAGGAAGGGCCGTAGGCGATCGACCGGCAATTGGCTTGGCTCGACGGGGGGCGGCACGGGAATCGACCCCGCCTCCGGAAGTCCCGCGAAGACGATCGGGATCCCCAACCGCCCCGCCCAGGCCCGCGAGAGCGGACCCGAAGCGCCGGTCGTGAGCGCGATCGCCGATTCGATGCCCGCGGCCGGAAGAAGGGGCAGGAGCTCGGTCAGGAACGGCGCGATCTCCGAGCGCGCGACCACCTTGCGAACGCATCCGTCCGGTACCGGCTCCCGCAGGGCTCGGGCCCACTGCTCCTTCGTGACGCCGTCGGGAAAGTGCGTGGAAACGATCCGCCCCAGCTTCGAAGGGGGCGGGAGGGAATCGAGCAACGGCCGGTCCCGGGCCCACTCGAGATCGATCCAGCGGAACGGGTACCGACTCAGCCCCTCCAGCCGAGCCGCTCGCGTGGACCGATCGTCCGGGCCGGCCCCTCCCTCGGCGGTCGAGCGGAGGGTCGCGATGAGAGGGAGGGGGGAGGGGAACAGGCGGTCGATCTGGTCCGGCGTGGAGGAGGCCCAGAGGTCGAACCGGATCTCTGCGAGGTCCGCGTGCGCTTGGGCGGCGAGCGCGACCTGGGCGACGGCGTCCGCGGCGTTCGTCGCCGGCAGCGAGACCGCGATGACGGGGACCGAACGGCTCATCGCTCCTCGATCGTCTCGTCGATCGCCTGGCCGAGGTGACGCGCAGGGGCCAAGCGCACGCCGCGAACCTGGATTGACGGTCGGATGTCCGTCGTGGAAATCCGCCGCGTCGGGCCCGAAAGGCGGACGGTTTCCGCCTCCTGGAGGAAGATCGTCCGATGGAACTTCGCATCGTTCGCGACCACCTGGACCATCGGGCGACGCTCGACCTTGAGCCGGCCGACGCGGACGGATCGCCCCTCGACGCCGGGACGGGTCACGAGGACCGAGTCGCCCGGAAGGAGTTCCGCAAGGTAGCGGGTCGAGCCATCGGCCATCAGGACGTAGGAGTGCGCCGCGCCGGCGTTGACGCGGAACGGACGGGCGCGGCTGAACTTCGAACCGACCGCCTCGCTCGCCACATGAAAGAGGAACGCCGCCGCGCTCCCGACCAGGAGGCCCTCGTCCGGTCGGAGCAAGGAGGTCGTGTCGACGATCACGCGGTCCCCGACGCCCGCCGGATGCACGGCGTCGACCCGCAGCGTGGCCCACTCGAGGTGCGTCGGGAGCGGGCCCTCGAGGGCGCCTTCCAGCGCGTCGATGTCCGAGGGGTCCCGCACCTCGACGATCACCCGGTCCGCGCCGTGCTCGAGCGCGCCGAGCGCCCCCGGAACCTCGGCGATCGACCGGGCGAGCGTCCAGACCTCGAACCGGCCGCGCCGGGCCGCGATGGCATTCTCGAGGGGGATCACGCGATCCTGGGCCCAGGTGATCGCCACGGCGCCGCCCTTCGGCACCCGTTCGAGGAGTCGTCGCAGCTCCGCCGGGTCGGCGACGTCCACGATCGGGACGGTCGACCGGCCGTTCACCCGGAGCGTCCGCCCCTGCCGGACGATGACCTCGTCCTCCGCCCGCGCGGATCTCGCGCCGGCCGCCGACAGGACGAACTTGTGGAACCCCCGGCGGCGGGCGCGGGCGAGGAGGGCCGCGACGGCGGGCGCGTCGGCCCCGACGGGGGCGATCACGACCCGCTCCCGCGTCATCGGCCCTCGGCCTCAGCCGCCGCCGTGAAGGAGCGTCGCGATGCGGCGCGCGAGCGGAGCGACCGGCCGTCGCTGGAAGAGGTTCCGCCCGATGCAGATCCCCTGGCCTCCCGCGGCGACGGACTCCGCGATGATCCGAAGGAACTGCGCCTCGTCGTCGAGACGGACACCGCCGCCGATGAGGACGGGCACGGGCGTCGTGCGGCAGAGCTTCGCGAACTCCTCCTTCGAGCCCGGGTAGCTCGTCTTGACGATGTCCGCGCCCGTGTCCGCCGCCGCGCGCGCGGCGTGGCGGATCTCGTCGGGCGTTCCCCCGTCCTTCTTCTTGACGTAGGCCATGCACATGAGCGGCAAGCCGAGCGTCCGGCACTCGTCGACGACGATCCCGAGGTCCTGCAGCATCGCCGGCTCGTCCGGGACGCCGAAGTTCACCTGGACGCTCAGGAGGTCCGCCCCCAGGCTCACGGCTTCCTCGGCCGTGCCGACCAGGACCTTCCGGTCCGAGGTCGTGCCGAGGCTGGTCGACGCCGAGACGTGGATCCCGAGCAGGGTGGTGGGGGCGAGGACCGGGGCCACCTCGCGGACGGCCCCTTTCGTGACGACGAGGCAGTCGACGCCGCCCTCTTGCAGTTCGGTCGCGAGCGGCGCGATCTCCTCGAGGCCGTCGATCGGTCCCATCGACACCGCGTGGTCGAGCGGGATCGAGAAGAGGCGATGCTCCGGGCTCGGGAACAGTCGCTTCAGTCGGATCGCTTTTCCGTACATTGGTTTCCCCCTTTCGTGTTCGTTTGGGGGAAGCGACCGGTCGGGGCCACCCCGGGCCGTGCCACGCACGTCGGGACGGCGCCCTCCCGGCGCCTCCCGTTCACCAGAGCCAGGTAACGACCTTCGTCGCGAACGCGAACCGAACTGCGGCGCGAGTTCCCGACCGGCCTGGCATGCAAGGGACCGGACGCTCCCCCACCTATTTAGCTTTCGAGCCGGCGTGTCCGTTCGCGGTCGCCGCGAGGACACCGTCCACGAGCAGCGCGTGGATCGAGAAGCCGCGCATCATCTGGTCCCACATCTGTCGGCGGATCTCGGGCGTCGAGGCGAACCCGGCGACGATCTGGCCGATCCACTCGCTGTGCTCGACATCGGCGACCACGTGCAGCCGGTAATATTCGAGCGGGTCCTCGGCGATGTGGTAGTGGTGGCGGAAGGCGGGAAGGAGCCGTGCGCACAGGTCGACGTTCGGTGGCTCCGAGGAGCCGGCCGCGGACACGTAGAACGGATTGACCCGGTTCGTGTAGAGGAAGTCGTCGATCGCGACCATGGTGCTGGGCAGCAGCGGGGCGGATTGGACCTCCTTGCGCGCGAGCCCCAGCCCCTCGCAGAAACGGAGCCAGAGCTCCGGATGCCCCGGCGCTTTGCCCTTCGGGTCGCCGGCCTCCTCGACCAGCTGGTCGAGGATCATGCGGCGATAGGGATCGTTCACCGGGTCCGACGAACAGTTCGAGTAGCGCTCGGCCATCGCGATCGGCACGCTCGCGAGCCAGGGGTAGAACTGCTTCGCCCACTCGCGGACGATCGGCAGCGGCACCTCGCCCTTCTCGAGGCGGGCGAAGAACGGGTGGGTGGCGAACGGATGCTGGGCCATCTTGTACTTCGTCAGTTCGTCCCGGAACCGGGCGCCTTCGAACCGGTCCCACGGTGCCTCGCTCATCGGCCCGCCGAGCTGCGGTCCGGTATTTGGTCCGCGAGGTTCAGCGCGGAACCTCCCCGTTTATGGACGCAGGCCCGGGTGAAGGCCGTGTCCACTGCCGAGTCGCCCGACGCCGGGGTCCCGCCGTTCGGCCCGCTGGCCGGGGTCCGGGTGCTCGATTCCGCGCGGTTCGTCGCGGGTCCGTGGGCGGCGACGTACCTGGGCGAGTTCGGGGCCGAAGTCATCCACGTCGAGGGGCCGCCGTTCGAGCCGCCGTACGCCGACGCGACCCGCACCCTCCGCCCGCTCCTTCAGGGGAGCTCCCCTGACGATCAGGTGTCGGAGTCGTGGGTCCAGTACTCCCGCAACAAGCTCTCGGTCGGGGTCGATGTGCGGCGGCCGGAAGGACGCGAGGTCTTCCTCGATCTCGTTCGCCGCGCCGACATCTGGATCGAGTCCTCCCGGCCGGGAACGTACGACAAGTTCGGACTCTCGGACGCGGCCGTTTGGGAGGTGAATCCCCGCCTCACGATCGTCCACGTTTCGGGCCACGGTCAGTTCGGGCAGGCCGACCGGGTCGGTGCGCCCTCCTATGACCTGACCGCGCAGGCCTACAGCGGGTTCCTCTCGCTGCAGGGGAATCCCGATCCGGACCCTCCCATGCGATCGGCCACGGCCCTCAACGACACGGTCACGGGGCTGGCCTCGGCCACCGCCGGTCTCATGGGGTACGTCCACGCCCAGCGGACCGGCCGGGGCCAGTCGGTCGACGTCGCGCAGTACGAGATCTTCTTCGTTCTGCTCGAGAACTTCGCGCTGGATTACTTCCTGCGCGGCGTGGTCCGGGCCCGCCGAGGGTCGGCGCACGCCCGCCTTCACCCGTACGATGTCCATCGCGCCTCGGACGGTTGGGTCGTCGTGGCCGCTCCCACCGAGGACGCGTGGGCCCATCTTCGCGACCTGATCGGGTTCACCGATCGCGCCTACGACGACCGGGACTTCCGGCTCGAGCACCGGGGGCCGGTGGACGACGCGATCGCGATGTTCTGCCGGAATCGAACCCGGGCCCAGCTGGAGGCGCTGGGACGTGAGCACGACGTGGCGATCTCCCGGGTCTACGACATCGCGGACATCGCGCACGACCCCCACTACCGGGAACGCGGCATGTTCGTGGAGTGGCAGGATCCCGTGGCCGGGGCCGTCAAGGGCGCCGGTGTCGCTCCCCGCTTTTCGACCACGCCGGGCGGGGTCTGGCGAGGGGCCCCGTGGCTCGGTCAGGACAACGAGCGGGTCCTTGTCGGAGTGCTGGGATACAGTCCTGAGCGCGTGGCCAGCCTGCGCGCGCACGGGATCGTCGGGGAACATCCTCCCCACGGTCCCCCATCCCGCGAAGCGCGCTTCTTCGAGCGGGAGGGGCTCTAGGTGCCGAAGCTTCCGCCGCTCCCCGAGGACCCTCTCGTGGGGGAGGTCCTCGAGTTCGTGGAGCACTCCCATCTCGCGCGTCGGTACCGGGAGTTGGACGCCCGACCGGAATTTCCCCGAGCCGAATTTCGAGCGATGGGCGGCGCCGGTCTCCTCGGGCTCCGGACGAGCCGCGACCTGGGGGGTCGGGGGTTGTCCCTCCCGCGTACGGGCGTGCTGCTGTTCCATCTCGCCCGGGCCGCGGGCACCACCTTTGCCAAGCTCGCCCTGCAACCGGAATTCTGCTCGGTGCTCGCCGACCAGGGCTCCGCGGACCTCATCGACGCCTGGTTCCGTCCGCTGCTCCGGGGGGACCGATTGGTCGGGAACCAGATCACCGAACCTGCCGCGGGCTCGGACGCCTCCGCCCTCGAGATGCGGGCGTCGCGTACGGGGAACCACTACGTGCTCGACGGCGAGAAGACCGAGGCGGCGTTCGCCGAGGACGCCGACGCTGCCATCGTCTACGCTCGCGTCGCCGGACCTGACGCGCGACGGGAGATCACCGCGTTCCTCGTCCCGCAGGATCTTCCCGGGATCACGCGCTCGCGGAACTCGGGGGACCTGGGGGAGCGCTGGATGGGACGTGGTTCCGTGCGCTACCGAGGCGTGGAGTTGCCGGTCGGGTCCCGGATCGGCGAAGAGGGTCGCGGTCTCGAGTACGTGCGGCCCGAGCTAACGCGCGAGCGGGCGCTACTGGCGACGATCTACCTCGGCGTCGCCTGGGCCTCCTGGGAAGAGACGGTCGGGTACGTGGCGGAACGACCGGCCTTCCACCGCACCCTCTCCGATCATCAGGCGGTCGCGTTCCCGCTCGTCCAGGACGGTGCGCGCTTACAGGCCGCGTGGCTCTACGCGGAGCGCGTGCTCACCGACCTGGAGCGGGGGAAGGCGGACGATGCGGGAGCTGCCCTCTCCAAATGGATGGCGACGGAAGTCGCCCTGGAGACCCTGGACCACGCCATCCAGTTCCACGGCGGCCGTGGGTATTCCCGCGACCTTCCCCACGAGCAGCGATACCGGGACGTGCGGAGCGGCAAGATCGCCCACGGTCCGTCCGAGATCATGCTGGCGGTGGGCGCGCGAGAGCTCTGGAAGAAGTCGTGAAAATGCGATGATTTATGGGGCGCTCCCCGCCTGTCGGAGGATTAGTGAAGACGGATTCGTCGAGGTATCTCCGTCCCGCTCCCGAAGGCTCCCGGCAATGGGTGCGCGGGGGGACCCTCGCCCTCGTCCTGGCGGTACCTCTGCTCCTGCTCCTCTCCGCGGCCTCGGTCGGTACCTCGTTCGTGACTCCGCGCGCGGAATCGCTCCCGGGGTCGGCGACCGCGATGATCTCGATTTCGCCAGTACTCGAGGCCGTGAAGCTGGGTCCGTACAGTACGATCGTCCCCGGATCCCGCCTCGTTGGGCCCCCCGGGGCCACCCCCCCGCTTCACCTGCTCGTGACCCTGGCCTATGCGAATGGGACCCGACTCACGGCATTCCTCTCGGAACTTTCCGACCCGCATTCCCCCGTCTATCACCACTATCTCACGTCCGCCGAGTTCGACGCGGCCTTCGCGCCCTCGGCGGCGGTCTGGTCCAGCGTCGTGGACCAGGTGGAAGCCGCGGGTGCGACGAACCTCACGGTCTCGCCCGACCGCGTGATGATCGCGTTCGATTGTACGGTCGCCCAAGCCGAGCGATTGTTCCACACGACGCTGGACACCTACGTCGTCGCGGGGGACCGGTACCTCGCCCCCAGCCAACCGGCCCGTCTTTCGAGCTCGGTCGCGGGAGCGGTTCTACAGGTGGACGGGCTGAGCAACTACTCCCAGTTCGTGCTACGTACGCTCGATGAAACCCCCGAGGTCAGCGAGCATGCCGTGGTTCCTCCCGGTGCTCGCGCGGGCGGAACACGCACGGGCTACCTCCCTCCCGCCACGGTCGACGGGGTCCAGTACGAATACGCGCCCGACTTCCAGGTCGCCTACGACGAACAGTCGCTGTTCGACGAATACGGCTACCCTACCAACGCAACGGTGGCGACCATCCTGTGGTCGGGTGAATACGAGGGGACTTCGGAGGTCCATACCGAGTGTGGGGACCTCACGACTGGTGACCCGGTGGGACCGTGGGTCCCGGACGACATCTACGACTTCTACAACGAGACCCTGCCGGCCGGCGAACCCCATCCCACTCTCATTGCGGTACCGATCGGCGGCGCCCCCTCTCCCAGTTGCACGGCCTCCTGGGACTCGACGGGGGCGAACGTCGAGAACACGCTCGATCTCGAGATGGTGGGATCGACCGCTCCCGGGGCGCGGATTTACAACGTGTACGGCCCCCAAGCTACGTCGACCTACACGGACCAGGCCATCGAGACGATTCTTAGTCCACCGTCCACGCTGCCGGGCTCGGTGCAGAGGGGCCTCAACAACACCACGGTGATCTCCAACTCCTGGGGAGGGACCGACGGTTACGACGGGAACTGGTATACCGCCCTCGAACAAGCGCAGGCACGCGGCATCACCGTGCTCGCGAGTTCGGGCGACTCCGGCGACAACCCATCGAGTGCGAAGTGGGACGGGACCGACGTCTCCTTCCCCTCATCGATGGCGTACGACGCCTTTGGTGACGTCGCGGTAGGGGGCACGACGGTCACGCTGGACCCCTCCTCGTTGCAGCTGACGCGCCAGATCGTCTGGAACGAGAGCGAGCAGTCCGTCGGTGCGGCCGACTCGGCCGGATCCGCCGGAGGGATCAGCGG
>Ga0187782_10000792_pt1 | contig 22040 bp, 17 predicted proteins | sample 0715_SJ02_MP15_2_FD_132454 | JGI IMG/M metagenome (GOLD analysis project Ga0187782, IMG submission 132454) | Tropical peat soil microbial communities from peatlands in Department of Meta, Colombia - 0715_SJ02_MP15_20_MG | ecosystem: Environmental > Terrestrial > Soil > Wetlands > Peat | place... | reverse complement strand
TTCGCGCTGGTTGCCGAGCGCACCCCCGAAGGCGTGGTCCACATCTCCGAGCTGAAGCTGAAAAACGGCCGCGGCGGCACGGAGCTCTCGATCAGCGGCAACGTGGATCTCGGGGAGGGGCGTCGAACGCTCTCGGTCGCCACCTCGGCAACCCAGGATCTCGCGCGCCTGTCGACGGTCCCGGAACGCTTCACGGGGCAGGGAACCGTCGCGGTGGAGGCGAACGTCACATCGCCCAACTTGTCGCTCTACCAGGTCCGTGCGGCCGTCAAGGGCGAGAACGTCACGGTCTCGCTTCCGCGGTCGGGAATCGCCGTGGACACGGCGAACGGCGACGTGCCGATCACCGTGGAGCTCGAAACGGCCGCAAACGGAGTGGAGCTCAGACGCAGCGTCGATCGAAGCCCTTACTCGATGCTGCGTTTCGCCGATCAGCACCCCCTTCTCGCGCACAGCGGCTTTCTGTCAATCGCCCGCCTCAAGACGCCTTTCGTGGCGATCGCGCCGCTGGTGGGCAACCTGTCGATCGATCAAAATGTGGTCTCGCTCCGGCAATTCGAGATGGGCGTTCGCGGCGGGACGATCACCGGGCAGTGCGGCCTCGACTGGAACGGGCCGAAGTCGACTCTCGAGCTTCACGTGCGTGCAAGTGGCGTGCAGTCGTCCCACGGGGAACCGTTCGACGGCAACATCGCGGTCAGCATCTCCGCCGCGGATCGCACGATCGAAGGACGAGCCGAGATTCTGCGGATCGGTGAGCGACACCTGCTCGACCTACTCGACCTGCAAGACCCCTCGCACGTGGACCCTGCGATGAATCGCATCCGCAGCGCCCTGACCTTCGGTTACCCGGATACGCTGCGCCTGGTTTTCGATCACGGCTTCGCCAGCGCGCACTTGCAGCTCGGAGGGCTCGCGCGGCTCATCAGCATCGGAGAGATCAGGGGCATTCCGATGGGGCCAATCGTCGATAAGATGATTGCGTCGATGCTCGAAGACCGTGAAACAAAGGAATCACTGTGACCCGAGCTCTCCCCGTCCTCTTCGCCGTGGCCGTCCTTTCCGGTCTCGGGGCGTGCTTCAAGCCCCCGGAGATCGTCATGGTCGATCGGGCGACTGCGCTCGAGCAGCAGGCCTCCGGTTCGTTCGACGACATCGAGCGCAAGCTCGATCGGGCCGCCATCGAACCTCGCCCCGTGCCGCTCACCCCCGAACAGCTCGACGCGCTCGGCGTGCGCCCCCCGCCGCTCGTCGACGAGAGTGACCTCACCGACGCAGATCGCCTCGACGGTCTGCTCGCGCAGCACTGTCTCGGGGAGGGAAAGGAGGGTCTCATCGTCGATACGCGCGATGCATGCAAGGGCGGCGCCGACGAGCAAGAGCTGCAGATCCTCCTCGAGCGCGTCAACCGCGCGCGCCGGCAGCTCTGGCGATGGATGCACGAGCAACGCGCGGACGTTCCGGAAGCCGATCTCGGGCGCGCATGGCGCGAGAACCACCTGCGCAACGTCGTGTGCGGCGGCTGGATCGAGGGGAGCGACGGGAAGTGGCAAAGCAAGTCGTGCTGAAGCCGGTCGCCCTGTCGGTTCGGCTCGCTCTCGCCGCGCTGCTGGTGGGCGGTCGCTCGTCGGCCGACAACACGGACGACGACGATCTGGTGAGGCCCCAGCGACTCACCGTGGACGTGGCCGACGATCTTTTGGGCCAACTCGGTCCCGACGGGAAGACACTCTACTTCGTCTCGAACCGCGACACGACGAATCAGGTTTTCGCCCAAGGCATGGCCGACGGCCGCGCACGGCCGCTGTTCGACGACGGCGCCGACGTCACCTGGCCGCGCGTGAGCCCGGACGGACGATCGCTGCTCTACATCTCGTTTCGAGAGAGCGCGTCGGGGCAGCTCTGCGTTAGGCGCTTGCCGGAAGGCGACGGGCGCCAGTGCTTGAGGGACTCTTCGGCCGCGCTTCAGGCCGAATGGATCGATCCCCGACGGATTGCCCTCGTCAGTCGTCGTTCGATCGAAGGCGATCTGCGCATCGTGGAGGTGACGCTCGGTTCGGATCTGTCGTCGCGCCCGCTGCTCGATCGGAACGTGACGAGCCCCGCAGTCTCTCCGGACGGGCGCTGGCTGGTCTACGTACCGGTCGCGCGGGCCGTGAAAACGGTAGGGCCCGGGTTCGCGGCGCACGCGGGCCTGACGCTCGAGGCGGTTCCGCTCGCAGCCCCCTCGACGGCTCCGGTGAAGATCGCTCTGGCGCTTCCGGGGCAGACCGGCCAGCCAGCGTTCGCCACGGACGGTCGGTCGCTGTTCGTGGTGCAGTTCTTCACGGACACGAACCATGACGGTGCGATCGACGCGAGTGACCACGGGGTTCTTTTTCGCATCCCCATCTCTTTCGAGGGACCGTCGCCGGTCGCCGGGCCCCCTGAGCAACTCACGGAGACCTCGTGGAACTGCGAGTATCCGACGCCGTACGTCGATCGCCTGATCGCCACGTGCTCACAAGACGCGAGCCTCGACGTGTACTCGCTGCCCCTCGACGGCGAGGTCCCCGCCGCCTGGACGATGCCCCAGCTCCTCAACGCGATCGACGACGCGGACACGCGAGTCGAAGAGCAGCTTCTGCTGAGCCGTCGCCTCGCGCGCGAAAGCACCGCCCACGGCCGTCGCGAAGCGATGCTGGCTCTCACGATGATCCACCTCGAGCGGGAGGAATTCCGGGCTGCCCAGTATTACGCCGAGCAGGTCGATACGCTGCGCGACGATGCGACGGCCGGGATCTCGCTGCCGCTGCGAATGCTCGTCGAGGAGCGGCGAGCCGAGCGAAGACGCGAGCAGGGGCGCCTGTCGGAGGGGTTTCGCATCGAGGCGCGCGGGCGGCTCAGTCAACTGCGCACGGACAAGTTCGACAGCCCGATGGCCGAGGACCTCACGCACCTCGCGCGCAGTGAGGTCTTCGATGCGCTCGGCGAGGAGGGAGCGGCCCGGGCCGAGCTCGAAGCGGTCACCGTCGACGAGACGACCCCTTCGCCGATCGTCCAGGCCTACTACCGTCACGCCGATGCTCTCTACCGCCAGCTCGATGACCGCGAGGCACTCGTTGCGGTCTGTCGGCAGCTGGCGGCCAATGCCGCCCTGAAACTGGACGAACGTCTGCAGTACGCTCGGGCCGCTGTTCGAGCGATGGTACGCGGTCTCCCGTACGCGGAAGCGGAGGCTCGCCTCGAGCGCGAGCGGCCCGTAGCCAGCCAGGGGCCAAACGGCGACTCGGAGCTGGGGTTCGCGATCGACCTGGCTCGCAACGTGCTTGCCATTCGCAACTCTCACCCGCCCCAGGCGGTCGGAGATGCGCTCCTCGCGCTGTACTCCGCGCAGAGTCGCCCCGGTCGGCGACGCGCGCTCGTGGTGGAAGCGGTGCAACGTGCCGACGACACGGACGCCGACGACGTCCTGGACGCCTTGCTCCAGCGGGATATCCGGGAGGTGAAACCCGGGACGCACGAGCGGGGGGAGGTCGAGGATATCTACGAGCGCTTCATCCTGGCTCGCGCGTACGAGCGCGCCGCGGCAAAGCGCTACGCCGAAGCCGCGCAAGACTACGATGCCGTCGCCGAGCAGACCGGGTCCTACGAGGCCGTGGTGGGGGCCATCGACATGCGCCTGAAGACGGGTCAGACCCCCACCGCCATCGAGGCGCGATACGAGGCGCCCGGGATCCCCGTAGCACGTGCGCGCTTCGCAAAGGCCTATCTCGGCGCGCGGCAGCTCCCGAAGCTCGAAGGGGAAGCGCACGCGAAGGCTGCTGCGGAGGCGCTGGACGCGCTCGAAGCATCCTGGTCCGACTTCAAGGAGGAGCGCGTTCCTCAGGCGCTCTTCGGCGCACTCCTGCACGAGGAGTACATCGAGTCGCAGGATCTCGCGGCCGCCGAACGGGCGAACGTGCACTACCTCATCGCGCTGGAGCTCGTGGGCGACAGTCCGCGCCTCGGCGCCATGATCCTCGGAGAGCTGGGCCTTCTCCACACCGACGTGGGAAACTACCGAATCGCGCTCGGCTATCTCCTCGAGCGCGACAAGCTCCCCTACAGCGACAACACGGAAGGTCTGGACGTCCTGCTCTCGAAAGCCCAGGCGCTGCTTCACGTCGGCAAGGAGGGCGAGGCCGCGGCCGCGGGAGAAGCGGCGCTCGCCATGATCAGCCGCAATCCGGCGCTCGCACCCTACCGTCTTCTGGCCCTGGACTGGGCCGCCCTCGACAACCTCGCGGCGGAGCGCCCTGCGCGTGCCTTGGCCTTGTACGACGAAGAAATCCCGCTGCTCGACCGGTCCCTCGGCCCCCAGGCCGAGCGCAATCGGATCGTGACGCGCTTCGGGCGTGCGGCGGCGGCGGTCGGCGCAAACGAGCCCGCGCGCGCTCTTGCCGACCTGGATTACGTGGACCGGCGTCTCGAGGATCCGACGACGGTTGCGACGCTGCTGTGGCCGCACGCGACGATCGATCACGTGGCCCGCGCGTACAGGATCATATCGAGCGGACTGCGCGCGAACGCCAATCGAGAGCTTGGCCGTCTGGACGGGGAGGCGCGGGCCATGACCACGCGCCTTACCCTTCTCGACGCTCGGTTCCAGGAGTCGCATCGAGCGGAGGTCGCTCGAGAGGAGATGCTTTGCGAGGCGCAACTCGCCCTGAATGCGAGTCAGCGTCGCGATACGCCATCGGCCGCACGGTGGTTGACCCGCGCGCTCGCGAGAGCGGACGACCTTCGCGCCCGGGGTAGCGGTCAGCTCGACCGAGAGCAGCTCGACGTCCTTTGGCTCGCGGCGGAGCTCACGGTGTCGATGAAGGCGACACTCGTGGCGGATCTGGCCAGGCGCCTCACCGCGGCGTCGAGCGAGATCACCGCACGGCGCGAGCCGTCGCTGCGCCCGTACGCAAGGTGGTTCGAGGTTTACCTTTCGCTGGTGGCGCCCGGGGCACCGATGCTCCAGGGAGCCGTGGCCGCCCGCGCGCCGGCGGCCGTGGGCGGCGTTGCGCAGTGACGATGGTGACCCACGCGTGCTGGCCGAATGCGGCGGCGCCTCCCTGCCGCGTCTCCCGGGCCGCGGGCGTCGCGCTCGCGCTCCTCGGCAGCGCGGTCCCCACCACGGGACGGGCGACATCCTCGGCCCTGACGAGCGACCCTGCGGCGAACGGTCCCACCGCGCCCGAGCCACCGCCTGCCGACGCGCCTTCCAACGTGCAGCGAGCCTCGGCCGTCGCCGCGGATGCGCCGGCGCCCGCCACCACGCCCGCGCTTCGCCCGCGACCGCGTGGATCACCGGTCATCGGGGAGGCCATCGCCGGGGTCGTCGGCTCGGTGGGCGTTGCACCGGCGCCGGCCATCGGCGCGGCGATCGGCGGCGGCGTGCGCTGGCGTGACGCGTCGCTCGCTCTCGAAGGTCGCTTCGACGCGGCGGCGTCGGCCCCGGTCGAGGGGGGCGGCGGCGTATCGAGCTCGCTGGCATTGGTGTCGCTCGCCCCGTGCGGTTACGTCGGGCCGCTGCTGGGTTGTGCGCTCGTTCAGGGCGGGCAGATACGCGCGTCCGCCGAAGCCCCCAGCTTGGCGCAAAAGTCGGCGCCTTGGTGGGCGGCCGGCGGCAGGGTCGGCACGCAGGTTCCCCTCGGGAGCGACCGGACGGTCGTGCGACTGCGCTCCGACCTGCTGGTCAACCTTGTACCGCAGTCTTTCGAGCTCGCCGGCACCCAGCCGTGGAAGGTGCCTCGAGTGGCGGGATCGCTCGGATTGGACATCATTTTGCAATTTCGATGACGTGACGATGACGATGACGAATCTGCGCCGCCTCGACCGATCCAGGGTGCGCGCGTCGGTGGCTCCGGGTCACAGGCCCGTCGCGACCGGATCGCTGGTGTACACCACCTCGAAATCCGATCCGGAGAGGCTGCGAAAGTCGCCGACGATCTCGTCGATGAGGGTGTCCTGCCCGTCCGGGGCCGTCGCATTCCAGCCGTCGTTGCTGTCGCCCTGGAAGTACCAGTCGGATCCGTTGTCCGCCACGATGAGACCGTACTTCTTCATCGCCGCCATGATGACCTGCGACGCCGCTGTGTACTTCGTCGTGGACACCGTGGCCTTCATCCGTAGCCGTAGTCCCATCGGGGGGTAGGCGCTGCCGAGCGGCTGTGAACCCGCCGCATGGGTCGCCGGTGGGATGTATCCCTGCTGCGTCGTGGCGAACGTCATCCGGATCGCATGGGTCACGACTCCCGAGGTGACGACCTCGGAAAGCTTGACGAGACCCGGGAGGATGGCGAGCCCCGCGGCATCGGCGGACGTCCAGCCCGCTGGTCGCAGGGCGTTCGAGGTAAGGTCGAATACGGCGCCGTTGGCGCACTGGAACGGCGGTGCGGAGACGACCACGCAATTCCATGCCTCGTAGGCCGTGCACCCGCCCGCGCCTTGCTGCAGGACCAGGGCGTGCTGATCGCCGGGCAGGCTGCCGGGAGTTCCCCCCGCAGCCGGGTTGCCCTCGATCTCCATCGGCACGAAGAAGGGCCATGCCGTCTCGCCCGTCGCGCTGCCGGAAGTGACGGGGTTGGGTCCGATCCAGCCGTCGGGGCCAGGATCGCTCTCGCTGGCGTAAAGGGTGAATTCCGTATCCAGGTCCGGCTGTCCTGCGTCGACGACGTTGAACGGGATGCCGCCCACGTTCGAGGTGTAGCCCCCAAAATCGGGATGCACGGGCCCGCCCTGAGGAATCTGCGAATCGTAGGCGTGAACGACCTGGACGTTCGGGCCGTCAATCTCGACGTTCCACGGATTGTCCGCTGGAAAGATCGTGCATCCGGCCACGGTAGTCCCCACCCCGACGATTCCCCCGACAATTCCACCGACCGTGCCTGCATCGCCCGACGAGGCGGTGCTCGCGCTCGCGCCGCCGCCTTCGCCGGAGCTCGCGCTGCCGTCGGCGACCCCGGAGCTCGTGGCGCCGGCCGGATCCGTCGACCGGCCACTGGCTCCCGAGCATCCGAGACCGACCCCCGTCATCAGGGCAGCGAGGCCCAGAACCGTCCATTTCGACAGGTGCCACATCATTTCAGAGTACCGTGCGATCGCGGCGGGGGAAGCCGGTTCCCATCGTGAGAGGTCGACACGCTCACGCCGACATGTCCTACGACGTCGCGCCGCACTCACCCTGAGTGGTCTTCAGGCATTCAGCATTCGACGACATTGACTGCGAGGCCGCCGCGCGCCGTCTCCTTGTACTTGGTGAGCATGTCCGCGCCCGTGGCCCGCATCGTGGCGATGACCTTGTCGAGCGGTACCTTGTGCTGCCCGTCGCCCGACAGTGCGATGCGCGCGGCATTGATCGCCTTGACCGCACCCATCGCGTTGCGTTCGATGCACGGCACCTGAACGAGCCCGCCTATCGGATCGCACGTCAACCCGAGGTTGTGCTCCATGCCGATCTCCGCTGCATTCTCGACTTGCGGCGGCGTTCCTCCGAGCACCTCGGCGAGACCGGCTGCGGCCATCGAGCACGCGACGCCCACCTCGCCCTGGCAGCCGACCTCGGCGCCCGAGATCGACGCCTGCGTCTTGTACAGCATTGCGATTGCGCCTGCCACGAGCAGGAAGCGCGCGACACCCTCTTCGCCGGCACCGGGGCGTTCGTGCACGTAGTGGTGCAGCACTGCCGGGATGATTCCGGCCGCGCCGTTGGTCGGTGCGGTGACCACACGTCCTCCTCCCGCGTTCTCCTCGCTCACCGCGAGCGCCCAGACGTTGACTCGATCCAGAGCCTGCAGCGGGTCCGCGTCCGCGGTCCGCGCCTCGATCCGCCGGTGGAGCGCTGGCGCCCGCCTCGGTACCTTCAGGCCCCCTGGCAACACCGTCCCCGGCGAACGCTGGCAGCCGCGGTTCACGCACTCTTTCATCGCCTTCCAGATTGCACGAAGCCTGTCCTGCACGACCGTCTCGGCCCCCCAGATCGCGCGCTCATTTTCGAGAACGATCGAGCTGATTGGAGCGCCGCGTCGCGCGCACACAGCGAGAAGGTCGGACGCCGTCGTGAACGCATGCGGTACGGCCCTGCTCCGCCGTCCCGCTCTTTGCGCGTCGTCTTCCGCGGCGGTATCGCCCACGACGAAGCCGCCTCCGACCGAGTAGTAGCGCCGCTCCGCGATGGCCGTGCCGGAGCCGTCGCGGGCGAGGAAGACCATGCCGTTGGGGTGGGCCGGCAGCGAGCGAAGGCGATCGAAAACGAGGTGCTCCGCCGGCCGGAAGGCGATCCTGCGCCTGCCAAGCACGCGCAGCTCTCCCACTTCCGACATGCGCTCGATGCGCCTGGGGATCGCGTCGGGATCGACAGTCTCGGGTTCGTCGCCCTCGAGCCCGAGCATCACCGCGCGATCCGTGCCGTGCCCTTTGCCGGTTGCCCCGAGTGAGCCGAACATCTCGACACGGATCGATGCCGTGTCCTCGAGCCGTCCGTCGCTCTCGAGCGCGAGCGCGAAGCGGCGGGCGGCGCGCATCGGACCAACCGTGTGCGAGCTGGAGGGGCCGATACCGATCGTGAACAGGTCCAGGACCGACAGCGTCACGCTTCCGATGGATCGTAGCACTCGCGGCAGCTCGGGGGTCGACCTCCAGCCCGACCGCAGTGGGGGCTCACGTGAGCTTCTTCACCAGATCGGGTTTGATCACCTTGCCCAGCGCGTTCTTCGGCAGCTCATGCAGAACGACGACTTGCTTCGGAACCTTGTAGGCGGCGATGCGCTCCTTGAGGAACCCGCGCAACCAGTCCGGCCGAAGGTCCGATTCGCAGCCTTCGCGCGCAACGACACAGGCCACGACCCGGTCGCCCCAGTGTGGATCGGGGATCCCGACGACCGCCACCTCCGCCACCGAAGGATGCTCGCGGATCGCCTCCTCGATCTCGAGGGCGCTGAGCTTGTAGCCACCGCTCTTCAGAATGTCGACGCTCGTCCTGCCCAGAACGCGCAGGTAGCCGTCGTGCTCCCGGAGAACCGTGTCGCCGGTCTTGAACCAGCGGGCGGTCGTGTCCAGGGCGAACGCGTCCTCGTTGGACTCCGGCCGACCATGATATCGGCTGAAGACGCTGGGCCCTGCAATCCACAGGTGCCCTGTGTCCGCCGGGCGCCCGTCGTCGTCTACGATCCGAGTTTGTACCGTGGGCAAGGGCAAGCCGACGGTGCCGGGCCGACGCCTCTCGGAAGCGAGGGGATTGCTCGCAGCGACCCCGAGCTCCGTCATGCCGAAGCGCTCGAGGGGATACGCTCCCGTCAGGGCCTCCCAGCGCGCGCCGAGCGAGACAGGAAGCGGCGCGCTACCGCTCGTGACGAGCCTCAGCGCGCGAGCGAACCGAGTCCAGCGCGCCTGTGTCGTCGCGTCGGCCGCGTCGAACGCAGCCATCAATCGCGCATGGATCGATGGAACCGCCATGAAAACACTGGCGCCCTCCATGGCGTCCCACGTGGCGCGTGCGTCGAACCCGCGCCCGGCGAAATCCAGAAAACGCACGGACGCAGCACACCCGAGCGCCGAGAGCAACGCGATGCCCAGGCCGTGGATGTGATGCAACGGCAGGACGTGAAGCAGCACGTCGTCCTGGCGAAGGCCCCACGCTTGGGACAGGAGCGCTTGTTGAATGCCCAAGTTCGCGTGGGTGAGGACTGCGCCCTTGGGTCGGCTCGTCGTACCGCTGGTGTAAATCTGCAAGGCATCGACCCCCTCGCCCGGGACCGCGGCGATCGAGGCCGCCCGGCCGGCGAAGAGGTCCTCGGCGATCGCGACGCGCCGCCGCAGATCCCCCGCCAGATGCGCGAGACTCCGCGACGTGATGACGGTGCTCACCTCGGCATCTTCGCAGTAGTAGCTCGTCTCCCGTGCGGGGTGACCCGGCGAGAGCATGACGACGGCTCCTCCGGCCCGCAGCACTCCGAACAGCGATGCGACGATCGCGGCGCCCGGCGCCAGCAGGAGAGCCACACGCTCTCCCTCGAGCGATCCGCGTCCCGCGAGGAGCGCGGAAGCGACGCAATCGGCCCTCTCGACGATCTCGATCCAGGGGACGGGACCCTCCGGAGCCGCGACCGCACACCGTGCATCGTCCACGCGCGCCAGCCAGCGGGCCAAGAGACTCGACATGGCCATTCGGTCAGCTCGTCTTTTTCTTGCGAGCTCCGGTCGGCGCCCGGCCATTCGTGTTCCCGGCCGAATTCGGCGGTGACGGGTGTTTCGGCTGGTACACGCCGAGCTCGCCGCCGCCCGGCAATGTCAGGGTCGTGATGGACCCCCAGCGCTCTTCACGGATGTCGGAGCACGCGACCCTCTTCGCGGTCATCTCGGCGACGAAGGCGCGCACGTCGTCGCACATGAGATAGAGCTTGTGCACACTATTCTCGTCCGACGGATGCACCGCGACCTCTGCGGGCGGCAGAGCGAAGATGAGCCAACCGTGTCCGGCATCCACGAAGGAAAGCTTCAAAACGTCGCGAAAGAAATTGCGGTCGGCCGCCGGGTCCTTGCTGTAGACGATGACGTGCGCGGCATGGATCATCGGACGGTAGGCTTATGCCACCGTCACGGACCTTTGCCACGCGCCTTTCCAGGCCGGCGGACAAAACGGGGAGGAAGCCGCGCATGCGATCCCGAAAAAGCTTTGCGAACCCGATCGGGGCTGCCGTCCTATGCGGGGCGCCGCTCCTGTGCAGCCATTGCAGCTCGAGCTCCGGCGCGTCGACACCCATGGACAGCGGCGCGCCGGAAACCGCGCCGGCTGCAGACGGCGCGACCACCCCGATTGGCTTTCAGCCTTCGAATGTCACCTTGAGCGACATTTCGAATCGGGTCTCCGGGGCACGGGCCGAAGACGTCGGCTCTTCCTGCACGATCGTGACGGATCCGAGCACGCCGGATCAAGACTGCTTCATCAGCACCATCGCGCCCGTGGCTCAGTCCGACGGGAGCGTGGTGAACCTGATCGTCGTCGAATCCCTGGTCATCGAGGCGGCAGCCTTCGTTCGGGTCCAGGGGTCGGTACCGCTCGTGGTGGTCTCGTTGGGGGACGCCACCATCGCCGGCGGCATCGACGGCCATTCCGAGCTGCTCGAAGCGGGGCCGGGCGGCGCTCCCGCGGCGCAATCGGACGCCGCAGGTGGCGGTGCGGGCGGAGGCGCGGCGGGAGGATCGGGCGGCGAAGATGCCGCGATCATCGGTGGATCGGGCGGCTCGTTCTGCGGCATCGGCGGCCAGGGCGGGGGACAGAGCGCGATGGGAGTTGCGTACGGCAGCGCTGACGACCGGCCCCTCGTCGGTGGATCGGCAGGTGGCGGGGGTACGGTCGGGAGCGGAGCGGGCGGCGGCGCAGTGCAGATCAGCGCAGGCGGGACGCTCACCGTCGGCGGCGGCGGTTACTTGAACGCCGGCGGGCAAGGGGGGCCGGAAGGCGGCGGCGCCGCCGATCAGAACGCGGGCGGAGGCGGCAGCGGCGGAGCCATCTTGCTCGAGGCGCCGACCGTGGTCGTGGACGGAATCCTTGCAGCCAATGGGGGCGGCGGCGGGGGGGACTACTCGTCTTCGCCTGGGGGCGACGGCACGCCGAATGCGAGCGCGGCGGTGGGAGGGGCGGCGGGCCCCGACGACGCCGCGGGCGGCAACGGTTCGGCAGGTGCCACAATCAACGGTGGCAATGGCGGACCCGGATCATCGTCCACGGGCATCAACGCGGGCGGAGGTGGAGGGGGCGCCGGCCGCATTCGGATCAACACGGCCGGCGGGACATCGGGTGGCGCAGGCACGTTTTCTCCGTCGCAGTCGACCTCGTGTGCCACCGTGGGTACGGTCCGCGCCATCGGCGCCGGACCATGAGGCGAGACCGTCGGGCCGATCTGCGGCTCGTGCCCCTCAGTCCACGATGCGACCGAGACGCACGAGGGCCTCGTCGAGCTTGTCATCCTCGATCGACCAGGCCAGGCGAAACGCATTGGGCACGCCGAAGAACGCTCCGGGCGCGACGATGACGCCGTGATCCCGGACACCTTGCTCGATGCGCGGCGTCAGATCGTCCTGCGCGCGCAGGTCGACGGCGAAGCCGAAGAGCCCTTCGCGCGCCGTGGACCACGCGAAGTGCGGACGCGAAGCGAACCATGCCTCGACGCGCCTGCTCTTGCCTGCCATCGTCGCCCGGGACCACTCCGCGAACGCCGGCAGCCGATCGAAGGCGCGGAGGCCGAAGGCCATCCAGGGAACGGGCGCGTGACCCAGGCTCGCGACGAGCGCATCCTCCGCACGAGCGATCACGTCCCGTGGGCCGAGCACCCACCCCACACGATGGGCGCCGAGCCCGTAGCATTTCGTCAGGCTCCCGACGGCGACGACGTTGGGCGCGAGGTTGCGTGCGCTTTTGCCCCACACTGCGCGCGCATCGCATAGAGAGCCGAAGGGCGCGTACACCTCGTCGACGAGCACGTGTGCTCCGGTTGCCGCCGCCAGACGCGCCACCTCGTGGAGCGCCGCTTCGTCGGCGCGGACACCTCCGGGGTTGTGCAGGTTCGTGACGGCGATGACGCGGGTTCGATCGGTGATCGAGCGCGCGACGGCCGCCGGGTCGAGCGCGAATCGGCAGGCCGCCGATCGCTCGAACGTCGCAACGTTTGCCCCGATCCCCTCCGCAATGCGATGCATCGGCTCGTAGGTGACGCGCTCGATCAGGACCTCGTCTCCCGGTGACAGGAGCGTCGCATACGCAATGTAAAGCCCATGCGAGGCTCCGAGGACCGGCAACGCCTCGTCGTCGGCGACACCGTTGTACCGGGCGATTCGCGCGCGAAGCTCGTCCCAGTGCTCGAAGCTCTCGAGGTCCGAGGGGACGCCCAGCGCGGGCCGGTCGCGGCCGTAGACGCCGCTGCGCCCGAGATCGTAAGACACCCTGCCGTAGTGTCTCGTCGCCCAGCGCAGGTAATTGATCGGCGGGACCATCGCGGGTCGTTCGGATCGTGGGGCGACCGTTCGGTGACGCGTGCGGAGACCGGTCAGCCGGTCCCGCTGGGACGACGCAGGGCGACCTCTTTTCTACCATGGCGTGCGCGGAGACGGCAGTCGAGTCGCCGGAAAAGAGGCCCTCTGCCCGCGCGGGCGGTAGTCTCCAAGGGGTGAGCGGGATGCGTCTATTGGCCGAGCTTCAGGCACTGGCGCTGCGTCTCGGCATCATCGTGCGCGTCGAACCTCTCGCGAGAGGCATCGCGGAGACGCGGGGCGGCCTGTGCCGGCTGCGCGGACGATCATTCGTCTTGGTGGACGATTCGCTGCCGCTCGCAGACCGGATCGACGTTCTGGCCGCGGCCCTCGCGACCTTCGACCTCGAAGCCTTTTACGTGTCACCGTTCGTGCGCGCTCGGATCGAGGCGGCGCGCAACGCTTGAGCGAGTCGCTATCGTTTCATTCGCATCCCGTGGAAGGTATGAACGTACAGCTCGAGGCGGGCGTCACAGTCTTCGTCGCGACGCAGGTGAGGTAGCTCTGATAGGCCGTGCCCTCGGCCGACGGGACAAAGCTCGTGGTGTTCGCGAGGAGCACGGGATTGTTCGAATCGGACCAGGACCACGCCAGGTAGCCGAGCCCTTGTGCGTCGGCCCAGCTGAGAAAGAACGGCCACCACAGCTGGCCGACGTCTCCCGAGCAGGAATAGTAGCCCGTCTCGCCGACGACGATCGGATACCCCGCATTCATGACCGCCTGAGCGCCGAGTCCTGCGGAGGGATCGCAGAGGGTAGCCACGGTCGTCGAGCCGACGTCGGTGCACCCGCCTTGATCGTCGTAGACATGCCAGCTCGCCGCCACGTTCGGAGGCGACATCGTGTCCGTCGGAACGTACTGGGGCCAGAGGCCCAGTGTGGATGCATACCCTATGCCCCCGAGCATGACGAGATTGGATGCGCCGGCGGTGCGCACGGTCGTCAGTAGCTGCTGCATGCCGGCGACAGCAAAATTGACCATTGGACAGGCGCCGCCGTCGGCGGTCGTGCTGCCGTTCTCCCAGCAGTCGTACTGCTGCTCCTGCGTGCCCGATGTCATGAGGGGTTCGTTGAACAGGTCGAAGACGACTGCTCCATTGTTCTTGTATGCCGAGGCGACTTCCTGCCAGAAGTCGATGCTGTGATCGACATCGGGCATGGTGCCCTGGGCCGTGGGAAGCGTCGTTCCCGGCGCCGACCAATGAAGGTCGAGGATGACATACATCGAATTGGTCTGTGTAATGAGATTGACCGCGTCCATGATTGGCGCCTGATAGTTCGTTCCCCCGGTCGACGAATCGACGCCGTTGATGCCGAGCCAGCAGTCCTCGTTGAGTGGAATGCGCACTGCATTGAGGCTCCAGCTCTTCATGGCCGTGAGGCTGTCTTGCGTCAGCGGGGAGGGGCCATTCGCGGCCGAGACGACGATGGGAGGGACCCATGTGGTGCAGAAGTTTTCCGTCCCCGATTCGTCCGCCCCGTGGAGGACGACGACGTTGCCGTCGGCGTCGAGGATTTGCCCCGCTCGCCCGCCCGTGCCCATTGCAGCGTGCAGACCCAGAGGTGCGATGCGCCCGCTTGAGCCGGAGTCTTGCGAGCCGCTGTCTCCGGCGGCCTCGCCGTCGGTCGGTGCGATCCCGTCGCCTGCCTCACTTGCCGGGCCGCCGTCATCCGAGCCTCCGAATGCGGCTCCGCTGCTCGACGATTCACCCGACGCGCTGGCGTGCGCCCCCCCGGCTCCGCCGTCACCGCCGAGTGTCGATCCTTGGGCTCCGCAGGCGGCGCAGGATAGGGCGGCGACGGAAAGGGCCATTCGTCCATGATTCATGCGGTCTCTCCATGGGCACATGCGAGGGCGAGCGGCACGCGCGTAGCTCGTATCCGTCGTCCCGAATTCGCCTCCATCGTGCCTTTCGCCCTCCACCGCGCAAGGAGTGACCTCAGGGGCATCGGCGAAGGTGCGGGCGACTGATACCGCCGACCCGGTTTGCTTACCGATCAAGTTCCCGGGCGCGGGGATCGGGGACTACGATTCGCGTGTTGGGGGGGAGTAATGGGGGAGACGACAGATGAGCGCAATCGTGATACCGCTGACTGCCGCTTGCTCACCTCACGCTGAGGAATGACTTTCATGCACAGGAGCAAGTACGAGGTCGTGCCTTCGGTCACCGCCGCCCTCCTTGCCGCAGCGTGTTCGAGCGGCAGCAAGAGCTCCCCCGGCGGGGGGCCGGACGCAGCGCAGGCTGATTCCGGTCGCGGCGCGGGGATCTACGTGACCAACGCCGGCGGCGTTTCCGTCACGGTCTTCGCGCTCGGCGCTTCGGGAAACGCCGTGCCGGTGCGGACGATCGCCGGCTCGAACACCGGCCTCGCCTCTCCACTGGGCATCGGCGTCGACTCTCTTGGCAATGTCTACGTCGCGAACCGCTCCGCGGGCACGGTCACCGTGTACGGTCCCAGCGCCAGCGGCAACACTGCGCCCGAGCGGACGATCACTGCGCAAGGGATGGGGGCACCCGAGGGCATTGCCATCGGACCGAGCGGCGACCTCTATGTCTCCACGTGCCCAGGGTGTGACGGCGGCAACGGCAACATCGGCGTTTACCATTTTCCAAGCCAGGCATCGCTGCCCGACCACATCCTGGGCGGAGACACGAACACGAACACGGGGCTGACCGCTCCCGGCAGCATCGTGCTCGATTCCAATCAGAACCTCATCGTGGGCAACTCCTTCGGCGGAGCCATCGAGATCTTCGCAGAGGGTGCGACCGGCGACGTGGCTCCACTGCGGACGTTCACGCCGAGCTCCTCGAATCTGCAGGGGCTTGCCGTGGGGATGAATACTATTTTCGTCGCCGATCCGTCGACGGGCATCCAGGAGTATCCGGAAAGCCAGACGGCCGGAGACGGCGGCTTGGTCACCCCGGCGTTCACGATTCCCGGCGATGCCTTTCCGATCAAGTACCCCGGTGAGCTTGCGATCGACACACAAGCCTCGCCCGCCGTGCTGTATGCCGTCGACTTCAGCGGCAATACCGTCTTCGTGGCTCCGACGTCGGGCTCGCTGCCCGATCTCACGGTCATGTCCGTGGTGCCGATTCAAGGCCCCGCCACGACGATGAACGAACCGTTTGGCGTCGCCGTCTTCAAGTGATGGGGCGCCCCGCCGAGCTCAGTGCGCCGGGGCCGACGGGGGCGGCGGCGCAGACGTGGGAGTCGTGGCCGCGGGCGCCGGCGTCGGCGGGGGAACGATGGGTGGAGCGGCGGGTGCGGGTGCCGCGTATCCCGGCGTCGTCGGAGCGGGGGCGGTGGAGGGCGAGCTCGACGCCGGAGTTGCGGCGGGCGGAGGCGGAGGCGGTGGCGGAGCCGGAGGCGGTGTCGGGCACGGAGGCGGCGCGGGCTTGGGCGAGGGAAGGCTCAGCGCGTAGATGAGCGCGATCGTCCCCTGAGTGTCCCAGTCCACCTTTCCAGGTAGCGGCTGGCTGTTGAACTTCGCCATGAAGCCGAATCCCACCGAGAAGCCGCCTCCGATGTTCGCGGCAAACAGGGCATTGAAGTTGACCCGGGCCGCCTTGAGCGAGATCGAAACGGGATCCACGGCCGTGTAGGGCGTAGGAATCGCGACAAGCTCGGGAGGGCTGCCGCCGCTCCCGCCGAATCCCTGTAGGTATTCGACGCCGAGCCCCAGCGTGACGTCCTTGTTGAATGCCTCGTGCAGGCCGACGAACAGGCGGCTCGAATGGATCGTGTCGCTCTTGCTGATCACGAACGGGTTGCCGCTCGAGTCGACGACCGGGCCTCCCGCTCCGGCCTGCTCGATGCCATTCGAATCGGTGTAGTTGTCGTCGTACTGGAAGTCGTAGCCGGCCTCCGCCCAGAGCTCCGTCGCCGCGTTTTCGATCATCAAGACCTTGACGCCCGGGTCGACGTTGAATCGAAACGTCAGGGCGATGAATCGATCGTGAGTGCCCGTGACCCCGACAAAGGCGCTTGTGATGGGCAAGAGGTACCGCTCGTAGCGGAGCTTGCCCTGGAAGTTTTCGGTCGATCGCTTCCACTCTCCCGTGGCGGGCGTCGCGGGCATCGTGGCGGTCGCGGGTACGGCCGCCGTAGACACGAAGGTCTCGGCGTAGTTTCCGACGAGCGAGGCACCGAAGTCGTCCGCTCCCCGACGCAGCTCGAACTTTCCCGTCGCGGTGCCGGCGAAGATCTTCGAGTTGCCTGTCTGCCATTGCCCGCCCGCGGATGCGGCGGCGTTCAGCGAGTTGACGTCGAGCTTGTTCAGCGAAGGCCCCTCCGCGGGCCCCTTCGGCGCGGACACCGTCCCTGTCAGGTCCGACGGCGCAGTGCCGCTCGGAACCACGGTCGTCTGCGCCATGCCAGCGCGCGTCCACGTGACCCCGAGAAAGAGCGCCAGAGCCGCGGTGTGCGTCGCTCGCGTGCGGGCCGCTGCCGTACGGAGGAAACTCTCAGAGCGTCGGTAGTCAAAGGCAGAGCTCGATTTTCGCACCGCACGCGCATACACGAACTCGCTACTGCGAATCAACAGTGGAGTTAAAGGCGCTGCGCCCGCCGCGTCGATGCCTGCCCTGGATCCGGCGAGGTCGGGAGGCTCAGGGCGTATCGGGGCTGGTCGCGGCGACGCCCTCTGCACGGAGGATGACCTTCGCAATGCAGCAATGCAGACCGTCGCTCGACGCCTGCGGCGCCGAGAAATAGTCGTTCGTCCCCCGTACTTGCGGCTGGCAAGCCGAGGGCTGCGACGAGGCGAACGTGATCGTGGTGGAGGTGAAGATCACGTCGGACACCGGCTCCTGGCCGTGGGGCTCGATGACGAATTCGGCGAGGTTCTGGGCCTGCCCCAACATGTCGATCGTGTAGGAGACCGATGTTCCGCTCCGGGCGTCCGTCACGGTCTGAACCCAGTTCATGCCGCTCAGAGCCATCGTGATGTCGAGGTTGTCGCCGACGGCGACGTCCATGCCCGGGCCTCCATGGCACCCTGTGTATGCGGCAAAGTTCGCGGACGCATCCGTGATGAACGTGTTCACGTACTGGGCGGAGATCCACCACGATGCGAACGGGTCCGTGCCCGGCGAGTTGGGCGCGCACGTCGGTCCCCACGTCAGCACGGGCTGCAGCACTCCGTTGTTGAGCGTGGCGAAGTTCGCCCCTCCGGGATTCGGCTGAAGTCCCGGCCACAGGAAAAGCGTGCCCATCGGGGGCGGCTCGGTGGGCACGGTGAGCGTGGTGTCGAAGCCGACGATCTGGTTGTCGTTGGACGTGACGAGGCGCACGAACCCGAAGCTATTGACTTCCGCGGGCGCGCCCGCATTGCTCGCGTCGTACGTCGTTCCTCCGGCGCATGCCGTCGCTGTCTCGCCATCGGTCGTCGCCCCGGCATCGTTCGCCGAATCGCTTGCGCCGTCGCTCGGCGACGCGGCGGCAGAGTCCGCGCTCGTCGAGGAACCGCCGCTCGTCGAATCGGCCCCGGCTTCCGTGACCCCCGTGGAGGCAGGGCTCACACCTGTGGTGCTCGATCCGGAGTGGCTCCCGCCGCCATTCGCGCTTGCCGCCGAAGCGTCGTCGGGGCCCGCGGTGTTGGTTTCTTCTTGAGGCAATTTCGTGCTCGACGACCCCCCACAACCCATGACGACGCCGACCGCGGCCGCGCGCCACCCCCAGTGCCCGATTGGCCTCACGAAGATGAAGGTGATCGAGCCCGCTCGTTTCGGGTCAAAGATCGCGCGTGCGTGCGGATTCGTCGCAAATATACGACGCCAATGTCGCTCTCTCATGACAGGATGCGACCGATGGTCCAGCAGGCCCACCGCGATGCCCTATCGAACGTCCGCATCCAGCCGGTGGCTGCGGCGCGGCGCGGCCTTCTGGTGCAGATCGCGCGCTGGTTCGCTCGGCGGCGCTTCGGTCGCGTCCCGACTCCGGTCGACACGTACGCGCACAGCCCGGCACTTCTCGCGGCCGTGGGGGGCTTCGAGCTCGCGATCGATCGCGCCCATCGGGTCGAACCGCGCCTCAGGGCGATCGCGGAGCTCAAGGTGGCCGCGCTCGTTGGCTGTCCGTTCTGCCTCGACATCGGCTCGTCTGTCGCCCGCCGGAAAGGCGTCACCGATCTTCAGGTGAGCGATCTTGCGCGATACCGAACGAGCGACGCTTTCTCGGGCCTCGAGCGCAGCGTCCTCGATCTCGCGAGCCGAATGACCGAGACGCCCGTTCGCGTGTCGGACGCGCTGATAAGCGATTTGAGGGAGCATCTCGGCGATCAGGGCGTGGTCGAGATCGCGGGCGCAATTGCCTGGGAGAACTTTCGCGCGCGGATCAACCACGCGCTCGGCTTGCAGGCGCAGGGATTTTCGGCGGGTGCCGTGTGCGCCTTGCCGGAATCGTGCGAGGTGGGCGAGAGTTGACTCGGCCCATGGCGCGCGCAGTCATTCTCGTCCACGCCGAGTGCGAAGGTCCGGGACGCCTGGCGAAGGTCCTCACGGATGAGGGCTTTTCGCTCGACGTGCGGGCCGTGCATCGGGGCGACGAGGTTCCATCCGTGCTCGACCCGGGCGCGCTGCTCGTCGTCATGGGAGGCTCGATGGGCGTGGGCGATCGGAACGATCCCGAGTACGCGTTTCTGGGGCAAGAGATCGAGCTACTCGACCGCCGCGTCCGCGATCGAGCCCCCGTGCTCGGCATCTGCCTCGGGGCTCAGCTGCTGGCTCACGCCGCGGGGGCGCGAGTCTACCCGATGCGCACCCGGATGCCCCGGGGCGCGCACTACGAAGTAGGGTGGGGAGACGTTCACTTCGAGCCATCGCGTCGGCGTGTCCTCGAGGGCATGCCCGACGCGGCGCCAATGCTGCACTGGCATGGGGACACGTTCGACCTGCCGCCGGGGGCTCGCAGATTGGCGTGGAGCAGAGCGTGCGAGCAGCAGGCCTTCCAGATCCACGACCGGCTGTTCGGGCTCCAGTTCCATGCGGAGGTGGACGTGTCCGACATCGAGGGCTTCTTGCGAGGCGACGCGGAGTTCGTCGTTCGAGCCAACGGGCCCGCGGGCATCGATCGGGTCCGGCGCGACACCGAGCGCCATTTCGCCCGCTTCGAAGCCGTCAGCGAGCGCTTGCTCCGAAACGTCGTACGCGAAATGGTCTCTTCGTGACCGCCCGCGCGCGCTCAGTAGGTCACGGTCACGTGGCCGACCTGCGGGCTGACGTCCCACTGCAGGTCGCGGATTGCGCTCTCGATGCACGATGCCACGGCGGCACTCGCCGGCTGGGTCTTGACGGCGATCTTGGACGCGCGTCCCTTTTTCACGTCAAGGTGCACCACGACCTTCATGTCGTCGGGTGCGCCGCACGCCGACACGAACCTGCCGTGGACGAGGGGAGCACCAAGCTGCGCGCTCGAAAGAGGAGCGGTCTGCCGGTGGACGGCGACCCCCGCATCGTTCGCCGGCGCCGCCGCGTCAGGGGCTGGAGCCGGCTGCGGCGATGAGGGCAGGTTCGCCAAGGACGACGGCAAGAGGGACGTGATCCGGCCCCAATCGGGCTTCGCGGCCCCGTTCCGCCGCCGCCATGCCCACGCCCCAACGGCGAGCCCGGCGACTACGACCACGACCGCTGTGGCCGCGACGATCCGGCCGCTCCCTCGTCTTCGCATTGGCCTTTTTGCAGCCATAGTCCGTCCATCGCGATTCGCGAAGGCCGCGGTATGGTGGGACCCAAGCGGCGCCACGTGCTTGGGCTCACGTTCCTCATCCTAGCGGCAAATTCGGCGCTGGCGCCCGCGCCGGAGCTCGCTCGGCATGTCTGCCCCAACGGTCTCGAGGTCGTCGTTGCGGAGCGGCATTCGAGACCGCTGGTCACCGCCGAGATCGCGGTGCACAGCGGCGCGATGAACGAGCCGCCCGAGTACAGCGGCCTCTCTCACTTGTTCGAGCACATGTTCTTCAAAGCGAATCGAGAGGTACCGGACCAGGTTTCCTACATGGCCCGGCGACGCCAGCTCGGCATCACCGGCGATGCGAGCACCGACGTCGAGCGTGTGAACTATTTCCAGACGACGACCCGCGATCACTTCGAAGGCATGTTCGCGTTCATGCACGCCGCGATCACCGCGCCGCTGTTCGACCCCAAGGAGCTCGACCGCGAGCGCGTCGTCGTGACCGGCGAAATCGATCGCAACGAGTCGACCCCCGGGTACTTTCTCTGGCGCGAGACGACTCGGCACCTTTTCGCGAAGTACCCGACCCGAAAAGATCCGCTGGGAACCCGCCGTACCGTGCTGGCCGCCACGCCGGCGATGATGCGGACCATCGAGCAGCGATGGTACGTGCCGAACAACGCGGTGCTCGTCGTCGTCGGAGATGTCGCGCCCGACGAGGTGTTTCGCATGGCCGACTCGGTCTACGCCGATTGGAAAGAGACCGCCGATCCATTCCTCGCCCATCCGGTACCGGAGCCCCCGCCGCTCGCTCGTTCCGAGGTCGTGCTCGTCGAGCAGCCGGTGCAGACCTTCCAGGCGCAGGTCGCCTGGCAAGGACCGTCGACGAGCGGGCCTGCGAAGCGAGACGCCTACGTCGCCGACCTGCTCGGGCGGCTCACGAGCGATCCGGCATCACGGTTCCAGCGCGAGCTCGTCGATTCGGGCTCCTGCGTGCGCGCGGCGTTCGAATGGGAACCGCAGCACCACGTTGGACCGATCGTGGTGAGCGTCGAAGCGACGGAGGCGAAGGTCGACGTCTGTGTACAAGCGCTTCTGGCCGAGCTACGTGCAATGGCCGAGCCCGGATTCTTCAGCGACGAGGAGCGCGCAAACGCGGCCCACCGGGCGGAGATTGACCTGGCGAGGCTGCGCGAGCGCACCAGCGACTACGCCCACATGCTCACGTTCTTCTGGGCCAGCAGCAGCCTCGACGACTACGCGACGTACGTCGCCGAGCTGCGTGCCGTCGGCGCGGGCGACGTCGCGCGTTTCTTGGGCGCGTATGTG
>Ga0187782_10000791_pt1 | contig 22056 bp, 11 predicted proteins | sample 0715_SJ02_MP15_2_FD_132454 | JGI IMG/M metagenome (GOLD analysis project Ga0187782, IMG submission 132454) | Tropical peat soil microbial communities from peatlands in Department of Meta, Colombia - 0715_SJ02_MP15_20_MG | ecosystem: Environmental > Terrestrial > Soil > Wetlands > Peat | place... | reverse complement strand
CTGTTCGCCGGGATTCCAAGGCGCAGCTTCGCTGGCGCACTCCGGCGTTGGTGTGAGCTTATCTGTGGCCTGACTTGAAGGGCTTGTAGGGCGAGGCAATCTGGCCTTCGCCTTCGCGAACCACGAGAATCTGATCCGCGCTGACGTTGGTGAGCTGGTCGACTCTTCCGCTGGGCCAATTGATTTCGACTAGTTCGGCTCCTCGCCGGTTCCCTAGTCCAAAATGCAGTCGCATATCGTTTCCGGAGAGCCACGAACCCCCAGTGCGGACACGGTCATACTGAGTGAGGCCCCCGGCAACGACTTTAACCTCAGCCCCGATGCCATCCCGGTTGCTCTTGGTTCCTACAGTCTTGATCTGCAACCAGTGGCCGGAGCGGTTTCCGCCATCATTGCGCAGCAGTAGAGGGCGGCTGTCAATGGCCGTGATGGCGATGTCAAGGTCACCGTCGTTGTCGTAGTCGCAGTAGGCTCCGCCTCGGCCGCCCACTGCCATGGCACCAATCCCTACGTCCCCCGAAACCTCGAGGAACTTTCCATTGCGTTGGTTCTCAAACAGTTGAGGGTTCTGAAGGTAGTGTTCGTCGCCAAAGAGCTTGTCGACTTCGGGATACAGATGGCCATTCACAATGAAAATGTCTTTCCACCCATCGTTGTTGTAATCCATGAAGAAGGTCGCCATCCCGAGGTAGGCAATCGTCGGGTCTCCCAGTCCCGAAGGATACGACACGTCCGTGAAAATACCCTTTCCTTCATTATGGAATAAGGTCTTATTGTCGTGGGCAAATGTTGTAATGAACAGGTCGGTCCACCCGTCGTTGTCGTAGTCGAACCATACGCATCCACTGCCGACTGCGGACTGGCGACTGCCTACTGCCTACTTTGCCTTACGGCGCGGGCTGCAATTTCTTGAATTTGGCTTCCTCCTGCTGAGCCTCGGCAATCCGGCCCAGGTCGCGGTAGATTTGGGCGAGCAAAAAGTGGACGGCGGGATCGTCCGGCGCGGTTTTTAGGGCAGGTTCCAACGCTTCCAGGGCCTCGCGTGGGCGGGCAAGCTGGCGCAAGGCTTTAGCCAAACCGAGGCGAGCCGGAACCGCAGCGGGGTCGAGTTGCAGGGCCCGGCGAAAGGCTGCGATAGCCGGCTCGAGCTGAGCGTGCTTACGATAAACCTCACCCATCTCGTATTCTGCCTGGGCGCTCGTGGGATCAACTTTCAATTCTTCGTTCAGCTCTGTCAAAGCCTGTCGCCAAGCATCGGGCTCCTGCGAATGGGTAAGCATCAGGATGGCGATCTGGAGGTGGGCGCCTTCGAGTGCGGGCTCGAGTTTGAGCGCTTCACGGTAGGCGTCGATGGCAGCTTTCCAGTTTCCATCGCTCGCCGCCACTGAACCCATCACCTGATAACTCCGCGCTGAATTGGGCGCGACCTTCATGAGCTTCAGGTAAATCTCCGAAGAAAGCTTGCCGTAAAGCTGACCCGCAGTGTAAAGGACGTCGGGATCGTCGGGATAATCGGCGAGCAGTTTCTGAGCCACCTGGTCCGCCTCCGCCTCCTTTCCGGCTGCAATCGAACAGCGCTCCAAACTGAGACCCAGCACGCGGCGCAACTTTAGGTCGGAGTTGGAGGAGAACTCCCGCTCGAGGCCCGGCATAGCCTCGGCGCAGTCTCCCAGCGCGGTGAGGCTGAGCGGCAGGAACGACTTCGCGGTCTCGAGCGCAGGGTCGCCCCGGAGAGCTTCTTGGAATTCGCTCACTGCCTGGCGAAACTTGTGATCGGCGTAATATGCCAGTCCAAGGTTGGCGCGGACTTGCGCCAGTGTAGGGTCGCTTTTCAAAGCGGCGGAGAAGTGCTGCTCGGCAGCGGGAAAATTGCCACGCTTGAGCGCCTCGAGCCCCTGCTGCACTTCCCCTTGGACTTCCGGAGTCTGGGGAAAGGCGAGTGAGGGCAACAAAAACAAAAAGAGCACGCACCCCGTGAAACAATCCTTCATCGCGAAGCATTGTAACGGAGTGCGTGCTCTTATATCAATCAACAATCAAATCGGTAATCAGCACTCGCGGCGCATCAGAAAATCAGCTTGAACGCCAATTGGATGTTCCGCTGGGTTATGGCACCGTTTACCTGGCCAAAGGTGCTATCTGTCACCCCTGTGTCGGCCGAAGTAAAAGACGGGTGGTTGAGAATGTTGAAGAATTCAGCGCGGAACTGGTACTTCAGCTTCTCCCCCCAAACCGGGCCATTCTTGAACAGAGCGAAATCGAGGTTATCTGTTCCAGGCCCCTCGAGAGCATTGGGCGCGACCGTGCCAGCCAGCGTCCCTGACGACGGCTGGTAGAAGCATGAGGTATTGAAGAACTCAAGGAGCGACCGGTTGCCTCTGTAGTGGCAGTTCGGCTTGACGTAAGCATACTCGGTCCCCCCGATGTCCGTGACACCATTGCCGAGAACGTCGGCCTCCGCGTAAGGGCTGCCCCAGAATCCACTGATCAGGGCCAAGTCGCCCGAAATTTCCCAGCCGCCGAACGCCTTGCCCACCATCGTGGTGTTGTGCTTGAGGAAAGGCAGAGAGTAGACCCAGGTAAAGATGAGGTTGTGCGTCTGGTTAAAGCCGGCAAGCTGCCAGTTGTATTTGGGATCAAAAGTGTCTGTGACCACGGCATAGATGCTGTCGGCCATGTCGAAGGCTTTCGAGTAGGTATAGGCGACGTTATACTGGAGGTCTTTTGTCAAGCGTCGCTGCACGCTCACCTGAAGGCCGTCGTATTTCGAATTACCCTCTTGCACGGTGGTCATGGCGCCGCCGATGCCCGGGTAAGGCCGCAGCGCATCCGCGTTGATACTCGCGTTAGCGGGGTTGGTGTACGTTCCAATTGGCGGTTGGTTCAAGTCCGCATTGATGGGCAGGTGCCTGCCGCGGTTGCCCACATAACCGACATCCACCAAGGTGTTGTTGAAGAACATGTGCTCGAGGGTGAAATTCCAGGAATAGACCACGGGGATATCGTCCTTCAGGTCCGAGCCGGTCATGGGGATGGGCAACTCGGGAGCGGCCGAGCTGGTCGGTGAGCACGTCCGGGAGGCAGTCAAAGACGAACCGGGGCAATCGGCTAGGCCGTTGAACACTTCCTCGGCCAACTGATAGGGCGTGACGCCGCCCTCCAAGGTCACGTCGCTCAGGGTATTGTGGTTGTAAAAGATGCCCGCGCCCCCGCGAATCGAGCTCTTGCCCGAGCCCGTCGGATCCCAGGCAAACCCTATGCGCGGCTGGAAGTTGCGGAAGTGGCTTCCGATGATCGAACGCGGCAGCCCGCGCGCCATGCCGTCATATTGCAACTCCTGGTTGATGGTCGGAATGTTCGCGGTCGTCAGATGTTGGCCCAAGACCGCGAAGTGCCCGGCGGCATCGTTTGGAACTCCCTCGGCGGGGACAGCGATACCGTTGTAAGGGTTCCCTGTGACGAACCCGGTCGTCGGGTCTACCTGCTCAACCCCGGGAGCATAGAACAACGGGTCAAACATGGCGAAGTTGTTCCACTTGCTCAGGTAAGGCTGGAAATAATCCCACCGCAGGCCACCCTGGAGGGTAAACCGCGGCGTAAGCTTCCAGCTGTCCTGAGCGAAGAATCCGATTTGATCGGCCTTCCAGGGCGTTTGGTTACGCCAGCCCAACTCGGAATAATTGTCAAAGTTGCCCAGCAGGGCGTCAGCCAGAGGCGACTCTGTGGTATTGGGGTTGGACGCATAGAATTCAAATTGCCCGTTCAGGTTGTTCCCCACGCCTCCGCCGGGCGAGACACGCACTTGGTCGTGGTCGTTCTCGCCATCGTGCTCGTACCATACTCCGGCCTTGACGGTGTGATTTCCCCTTATCTTCGTGATGACGTCTTGGATGGTGTAAATGTGCCCCACGCTTCCCGAGGGGTACGGCAACCCGCTGACCCCCTCAAAACCGCTTACGAGGAATGTCGGAATCTTGTTGGGGTCGTCCTTGCTAGCGGCACCCCCAGGGATAATATAGGGATAATCGACGCCGAGGGACTGGCGATCGAGCCCATTTCCGTTTGGACCGCCGCCTGGCACCACAACGTGGACAATGTCCTCGGTGGCGCCCATGGTGAAGTCATTCAGCAGCGTGGGACTGAAGGTCGTGGTGAAGTTCAGCGACCCGCCACGGCTGGGGAAATAGTAGCCCTGATCCAGCAGCGCAGAAGCACCCCCGCTGCCGGTGCCGCTGGTGCCCACACTTGAATAATTGGTGAAATGCCGGACGGTGACCGCAAGGTGGTTCTTTTGGTTGGGAATGTAATCCACCTTGACATCAGTCATGTGCGCGTTGGTCGGCGTGTTGTAATTGTAAATGATGTTGTAGCCGCCCTCGTACGGATAGGCGGTGCCTGGATTGGTAACGGTGTTCGGCTGCAAGAAAAAGTTTTGCACCATGGCCGAGCCGTTGGCGCTGAACAGGCTTGAGGGGATGGTGTCGTTGGGGAAGGCTTGCCCCGCGACCAAGCCATCCACTCCACCCAAATAAGCCGGGACCGTCGGGCAAACGCTGGCGCCAAAGACCGCGCAGTAGGCGGTCAGATTGCCCGCACGATCGGCAGCCGTGGGTACTGTTCCTACCTCGGTACTGCCGCTCACCTCGCGGTTCCATTCTTCCGACAAATAGAAATAGAGATTGTGCTTCTTCGGAAATACCGGCCCGCCAACGGAAAAACCAAAATCGTTGAAGTCCAGCGTGGGAGTGGTAGACGAGAAGAAATACCGGGCATCCATAGCGCTGTTGCGGACAAACTCGTAGACGGTGCCGTGGTACTTGTCGCTGCCGGATTTCATGACCACGGCGAACTGGCCGCCCGCCGCGCGCGAAAATTCCGGCATGTACCCGGTGGTGATAATGTTGACCTCGGAGATGCCGTCCATGCTGGGCATGCCTACGGTAGCGCCGTTGGCGCGTGTGCGCGTCGAGGGCACGCCGTCAATCAGCAGGTTGTTTGATTCGCCCGTCAGCCCGTTCACCTGGGTGCATTGCGATGCAAAAAGGCTCATGGCCTGGAAGCTGTTGAAGGTAAAGCTCTGAACCACGCCCGGTTGAAGGCCCAGAAGGCTGACAAAATTCCGCCCATTGGTCGGCAATTCCGTAATTTGAGTTTGGTCCACCGTGCGGGCTACCCTAGACTCTGAAGTTTGAACCTGCACGGGCGAGGCCTGAACCTCGATCGTTTGCGTGACCTGTCCAACCTGCATCGTGCAGTTGACCATCACGTTGGCTGAGGGGTCCAAGTGGACGCCCAGGGTCGAGCACGCCTGGAAACCTTCTTTCTCCGCCTTCACGTCATAGTTGCCTGACGGAAGATTGGGGACCACGTAATAGCCGGAAGGGTTTGTGCTCGTCTTCGCAGTCTGGTGAGTGCCGGTGTTCGTCACTGTAATGGCAGCGTCAGGAATAATTGCTCCAGTGGTGTCTGCAATGGTCCCTGAGATTGTGGCCATAACAGCGGTCTGCGCCAAGGCAGGCATCGGCATCAGCAAGGCAACGGCCGAAAAAGCTAGCAAGGAAATCCAAAACCGAACACTCGGATTACTCATATTCGCCTCCTCGTTGTAACTCCTCTGAATTGTGCCTTGAACTATTACGGAAGCTCGACACTACACACTTCGCACCCGCTGTATAGAGCAAACCAATTACCAAATGGAGATTTGTCCTCTACGGTTATAACTCATTGTTTTTGAAAGGATAGAATTGCCTAATCGTCTTCCCCTATTGGTAATTACTGAATACTGTATATGGTTTCCGGGATTTCTACGATTTTTGGAAAGAAGTGGGGTCCGGCCATTTTCAGCTGACTTTCCCGTTGTTTTTGGGCTGGTAACTAGCCACTAGGCGCTAAGCACTAGCCTCTGCCTTGAAGATGCATGTGCCGAAGGCACCTTGGAGTGCGGCGGCTTGACGCCGCCTTGGAACTTTGGGGCGGCGACGGCGCGGCTCAGGACTGCGTTCCCTCGCGTGGTGCGAAGGCGGCGTCAAGCCGCGGCACTCCAAGGCGCTGCGCGCATTTTCATGGTCTCTGGTGCCCGTCAGTGGCCGGGCACGAGCGACTGCTCTTCATTTTGGAGGTGCTGAAGGCTTAGAAGGATCTGAAGTGGCCAGAGCGCTCGCAATGGCAGGCGGCAAAGCGGCTTGGAGTTTCGGATCAAGGCGAATCCCCTCTTCAATCTCGGAGCGGGCCGCGGGTGGCAGGGTTGAGGCGCCAGAAGCCATCAAAAGGCCTAACTCGAAGTGCGCCACGGCGAAGTCAGGCGCCAGGATGAGCGCTTGGCGGAATTCTGTTTCCGCACGGTCTTTCTGCCCAAGCTGGGCCTCAGCCATACCGAGGCTGAAATGGGCGTTGGCGAACCCGGGCTCGAGAGTAACGGCCTTCTGAAATTGCTCGATCGCCCCTTCAAGGTTCCCGGCAACCACCAGCGCGTTGCCGAGATTATTGCGCGCCTTGGCGAACTTCGGGTCGGCACGGACGGCATAAGCGAACTCCTCCGCGGCTTCCTTCTGATTGTTCTGTTGCCAAAGCACTCCGCCCAGATTGTTGTGAGCCTCGGCGTAGGCCGGGTGGGCGGCGATGGAGGCTCGGAAGGCCGTGGCGGCGGCATTCAAGTCGCCCGAATTCCACATCCGAACGCCGTTGTTATCTGCCCCTTGCGCGCGCGCCAGGGCCTGGACCATTTGCAGCATGGACTTGGCTTTTTTGAATTCCACGGTCGCCTGGGTGGGCTCGCCCAAGTGCCGAAGCACGGTGGCCAAGCCGTAGACCGCGGGGATCGCGTCAGGCTCGTCCTTGAGCGCATCTTCGAAGGCCCGACGCGCTCCTGCCCAGTCCCCAAGTCGCATAAGGGAGTTCCCCAGATTCTGCTTTGCCTCCGGGTAACGAGGTCTCAGGGCGATGGCCTTGCGGAAGTTCTCAATCGCAGGCTGAAGATTACCCTGCTGCAACTGAATGAAGCCTAAGCCGCCCAGGGCGCTGGCGTTCGTGGGATCGATTCGCAAAACCGATTCGATTTGCTCGCGCGCCCCATCGAAGTCGCCAGCCCTGAAAAGCATAGCGGAAAGCTCGAGCCGTGCCGGGATGTTTTTTAAATCGGCTTCGACCGCGTTTCGGAAGTAGCCTGTGGCGGCCTTCAGCGTCCCACCGTTAATCGAAATCAGGCCCTTTTGCAGCCAGGCGTTGGAGAGATGTGGGTTTAGAGCCAAAACTCGCTCGATGGCATCATGAGCCTGCTGGAGGTCTCCCCCGGATCGAAGCGCGATGCCAAGTTGAAGGTAAGCTTCTTCCGAATCCGGGTGTTCCCGGATAGCTTTGCGGGCTGCTGCCACCGAGCTCAATATCTGGTCGGGGGAAATTTCGGCCAATTCAATGTCCCCCGTCGGGTTCGCATCCTCCGAGGCCATCCCTTGCGCTGAGGCAGACGTCGCCGAGAGCACGAGGGCCAAAAGTGCCAGAACTGTCGTCGCCAGCAAAAAAAGTCGAGGAGTCGAGGGGTCCGCGGCTCGGAAATGTAACCCCCTTTCCGCGAACCATCGCTCTGTCAACCCCTGCCTCATCGCCTGCTCGCTCGTCAGCTCCTCAACTCCTTGACTTCCCCCTGCCGGAACGCATACTCGCGGTTCACCGCCAGCCGTTCGTATTTCTCTTCCTGGCGGTCAGGCCAGCGAATCTCGACGCGATCAATCGAGGTGGCTTCTCCCAGACCGAAATGAAGTCGCAGATCGCTAGTGGAGAAATAACTATCTCCGCTGCGGACCTGGTCGGTCTGCGTGAGGCCGCCGGTTGTAACTCGGACGCGGGCGCCAATGGCATCGCGGTTGCACTTAGTGCCTGTTAATTTGAATCGCGCCCAGGAGCCGGAGGGGCCACCAGGCTTGTAAAGAAACGGTTCCTTGTCGATGTTATTGACCACAGCCCAGATTCGCCCCGAGTTGTCGAGGTCGCCGAAAGCCGCGCCCCGGCTGCTCTGCGTGTCCAAGAGTCCACTTTCGTGGTTGTCCACCAAGGCAAAGCGGCCATTGCGAAGGTTACGGAATAACATGTCCGGCTGGAGCCAACTGTTCCCGGCCTTATCCGCCTGTGGGTAGATATGCCCCTGCGAGATAAAAATATCCCTCCAGCCGTCGTTATCATAATCTACAAACCCAACACCCCAACCCAGCTTTGTAAAGGTGACCGTTCCGAGACCTGCCTCAAACGTGACATCGTCGAACTGGCCGTTGGTATTTCGATACAGAGCGTCGTAGTCCTCGGAGAAGTGGGTCACCAAAAGGTCCATCCATCCGTCGTTATTGTAGTCACCGACGGCAATGCCCATGTTGGATTGCGGTCGCCCATCGGCGCTCACCGCGCAGCCAGTCTCCATGGCGACTTCCTCGAAAGTGCCGTTGCCTTTGTTGTGCCACAGGTAATTTGGCATGGAATCATTAGCAACGAAAATGTCGAGAAAGCCATCGTTGTCGAAGTCAAACGCAGCCACCCCGAGTCCATAGGCCCGGTCGTTGTCGTGAATACCCACGTCGCCCGAAACTTCGCGAAACTTGCCGCCGCCTTCGTTGTGGTAATAAAGATCCGGCAGGCCGGCCAAACCCTGGGGGCCGCACGCCACCGGAACGCCTCGATAGAGGCAGTATTTCGCCGCACCCGGGGTGGGGATGACCGCCCGGTCGAAATCGACATAGCGCGCCACGTAGAGGTCAAGCCTGCCGTCACCATCGAAGTCACCCCAGGAGCAACCGGTGCTCCAGTTGCCCCCTTGGAGGCCGGCTTGCTTGGTAATGTTGGTGAACGTCCCGTTGCCGTTGTTGTGGAAGAGGGCATTGGTGCCAAAGTTGGTGATGAAAACATCCGTATAACCGTCATTGTCAAAGTCCGCCGCGGCCGCGGCCATTCCCCAGCCCTCATTGAGCAGGCCGCTTTGCCGGGTCACGTCCGTAAAGGTGCCATCCCCGTTGTTCCGGAACAGGCGGCTGGAAGTGCGCGGCAAGCTCGGATTATCGAGCAACTCGAAGGAGGAACCGTTGACCATGAAAATGTCCAGCAAGCCGTCGTTGTTGTAATCGAACAGCGCCACGCCGTTACCCATTTCCTCGAGCAGGTAATCCTTGGCCAAACTGCCGCAGGTATTGCGGAAGGCGCTCAAGCCCGCTTGTTTTGCCACATCTACAAACCACGGCCCGGGGGCCAGCACCGGTTGCCCCATCTTGCCGCCGCTAAACAGTGGAATGACGAAGCACAGGCCCGACACGCTCTGGCGCATCCAATCGCGGCGGGAAAGAATTGGCGATTTCCTGTTGTTCATATGCTCGCTTGTCATCCTGAGCGAAGCCAAGAATCTCCGCAGTTCGGTCGCTCGGGGTAAAACCCGCGAAGCATTCCGGCAGTATCCTTCTGCACAACACCATAACAAACACTGCAGAGATGCTTCGCTTCGCTCAGCATGACAGAATCGGGTCGTTTTTCACGTGCTCACCGCTCGGGTTGATCGAGAGCTTGCCGCTCCTTTTCCATGGTTTGAAGCACCTCCTGGCCATACTGCGTTGATGCTTGGCGAAGCTGATTGGAAGCCGCCAGCGCGGCCTCGGCCTTGGCTGAATCGCCGATTTTTCGGTAAAGGAGGGCGAGGCGATAATGAAGTTCGCCATCCTCGTCTTGCTTGGCTACTCGCAAAAGATAATCCACCGCTTCCCGAGTGTGTCCCATGGCCGCCTCGGCCTTGGAAAGATCCAGGCAGGCCCGGTAGCGGAGACTCTCCTCCTCCAGCGTGGGACGCAGGCGCCGAATCGCCTGCTCCCATTGCCTCTTCTGAACGTAGATGTCGCCCAGCTCATAGCTCGCGGCGAGCATACTCGGCGCCAGCTCGAGCGCTTTACGCAGCGGCGGCTCGGCTCGATCCCAGTCTCCAGCCTCCCAGTAGGCTGTGCCGAGACCCAGGTGAAGGTCCGGCAAATCCGGTGACAGTTTCAGTGCCGCTTCATATTCCGCTACCGCGCGGGGAGTTTCGTGCTTGTCCGCATAATACTTGGCCATCATCTGGTGCACACGAGTCGAGTTGGGCCTCAACTGGGAGACTTTCCGAAAAGCCTCGTATCCCAGCGCCTCATACGACCGCACCAGCCAGTACATTGCCCAGGCGTCGGAAGGCGCCGAGCCGAGCGTGCGCCTCGCCGCGGTCTCGGAATCCTCGGGGGCTCCTCCCCGGAGCTCAGCTTCCGCGAGTTTGTCCCGCTCCGCCTGAGAAGCTCCTTCCTGCTTGCGCAACTGGTCGGCGACCTGGCGATAACAAGCTTCCGAGAGCCATGTTCCGGGCCCGGACTGCGGCAGGCTAAGCCCTTCCGAACATGTCTTCTCGGGATTCGTTTCCGACGCCGGCAGGTCCGCCTCCGACTCCTTCAGCCAATTACTCCAAGCTCTCCCCAGTGGCGTTTGCGCGAAGTGAGCGGGAAGCATAGTCTGCTTCTGCTCTAAGGCCTCCCGCAGGACAATAGGAGGCGAAGCTTCAAAAAGCCGAGTCAATTCGCGAGGATTTGAAGCCGCAAGTGCGGAAAGCTTCTGCGCAGCGCCGTCCCAGTCTCCGCGCAACGACATGGCCACCGATAAACCAAAGAGGGCATCCGGCGAGTGGGGATTCCGCTCGAGCTCCTTTTGGAACTGGAGCTCCGCGGTTTGGGGGAAACCCAAATTAAGCAACGCGGTGCCCAGGTCGGCGAAAAGCCCAGCTTGAGTAGTGTTCCGCTCTAACAACCCGAACAAGATGCGCAAGGCCTCCGCATAGCTCCCGCGGGAAATTGCTCCCTCGGCTTTGAGCTGCTGGCCGAGCGCATCCTTCGGGTATCGCTGCCAGAATTCCTCGCTGGTCTGTTTCGACAGGAAGCCGTACGCGAGCCCCAGCTTATACCACGCTTCGGCTTCCTCGGGGGTGCGATGCAATTGTTCCTTGAACTGATCGATGGCCCCAGGCAAGTCCCCGCTGCGCGCCAATCCATCCCCCAAGGCCAGCCGGCCTGTGCCGCTGGCAGGGTTTAGCTTGAGAGCCTGTTGCAAGGACTGGATCGCCTCGGACAACTGGTTGATTTCGAGATCGTCTAAACCCTGGACCAGCCAGGCTTGCTGAGGAACCAGGGCTGACGAAGTTACGTTTTTTGTTAAGGGCGCGACGGCGCTCAGGGAGTCACGATATTGGTGCAACAGAAAATAAAGCGTCGCCAGCCGGGTGCGAATCTCAACCATGGCTTGCGGCTTCACCTGGGCTGCATCAACCTTGTCCAGGAAATCCTGGTAACGTTTTGCGGCCGTCGCATAGTCCCCAGCTTTATCTGCCAACCCCGCCGCCTGCAACTCGCTCTCGAGGTGGGGAGCCTGTGTCGACTTCAGGCTTGTGGCGCCTCCGGTCGCGCTCTGAATCAGCAGCACACATAGCCAGAGAGGCATAATAAGCCCTCGTTGGCCGGGTGGGGCACGGTCCAAATTCCGCGAGAGATTAATCACCCTCCGCACACCCAGAATCGGCCAAACTCCCGTTTCTACTGATACCAGATGTCACGCGCCGATGGCAAGCCTCCATATGCGACGGCGTGCGGAGATCGGAGCCGTAGGGCGGAAGCTGCTTTTTCCTCCCCACGTAGAAATGGCGGTGAAGTAGAATGGTCGTGGATTTGTCGAGCAGTGCGGCCTGCCAAGGAGATGCTGTGTGCGCGCCGGGTTCGGTATGTTCTACGGCTCGAACTACTACTGGGAGGGACAGGGCGCCCGCGGCACTTGGCCGTACGCCATTGCCGACACTCTCGAGGGCCTCAACGCACCCGGGTCTGCGATCGTTTATACGGAGCAGATGTACCCGACCTACGACACCCCCGTACCGGGCACGCCTGCCGACGCCCAGCACACCATGGCGCGCTATAACCGGACGCCGTACAGCGTGCAATGGAACGCCGGGGTGCAGCGCGAGTTGGCCAATAACCTCATGCTGGAAGTCGAGTACGTGGGAGACGGCGGCCGGCATATGCCGCTTTTCACCAACGAGAACGACCCTGCGCCTGGTCCGGGCACCGTGGGCCAGCCAGGGCACTTCCGGCCTTACCAATATGCTGACCCGGTGTTGGGTACCTACCCGACCTCACCGGGCTTCGGGGCGGACAGCGAAATGGACAACGTAGGGACCTCCGCTTACCACGGCCTTCAGGTGAAGCTCGAAAAGAGATTTTCCAGCGGGCTGCAATTCCTTGCCAGCTATGCCTGGGGCCACTACATCGACGAGGGCGGGTCCGGATTCTCCCAGAGTTCGGCTCCTCAGATTGACAACAACTTCGCGGCCGACCGCGCCGACGGCACCTTTGACATGCGCCACATCTTCACCGCCAACTGGGTGTACGATCTGCCGGCAGGGCACGGACGCCGCTTCCTGAACAACAGCAACCCGATCGTTAACACAATTTTGGGAGGCTGGGAATTCACCGGTATTATGCACGCGAACACCGGCCCGCCGCTCGGCCTAGGCCTTAGCGTTGACCAAGCCAACATCGGTCAGCGATCGCTCGAGGAGCGACCCAACTTCATTCCGGGACAGCCCCAGAGAACTACGCCGGGCGCCGGCGTGGACCAGACGACCGGCTACCTGAACCCACTTTACGCCGCCACTGCCCCTGGTGCTCCCGCTGTGCCTGCCCTATACACCTATGGCACTCTCGGGCGCAACACGGCGCGCAATCTGGGCATGCAGAACTTTGACCTAGGTCTCTACAAGAACTTCCCCATCCACGAGAACAAGCAAAGCGTTCAGTTCCGGGCGGAGTTCTTCAATGCCTTCAACCACGTGAACCTGGGCGGCATCGACGGCACGATCGAAGATACTACCTTCGGTTCCATTGGTAGCACAGAACCGACGGGTAGTGATAACCGTCAAATCCAGTTTGCTTTGAAATTGTATTTCTAGCTGCTGGATCGCGAATCGCGCGAGCACCAATTTGGCGGCCACCGGTTCTTACCAGTGGCCGCCTTTTTGTTGTCGAGAGATGATGGACGATTGTCGATTGAAAGGTAACGCAGACTACGGCGACGTCGGCTGTGTCGGACTCTTCACGGCCGCCTCACGCTTCGGCTTTCCCACTTTCTCCGTGGCGTCCACACTGAAAAGTCTAAAGTCGGAATACTCGTGGGTGTTGCGAAGTTGCTTACCGTCCCAATTGATGGCCACGGTCACCTGCTGGGGCAGCCAGAAGGTTTGCGTGATGCGCTTAAAGCCAACCTGACTGAAGTTGACTTCCGTGCTCTGTCTTTCCAACCGAAGCTCCGGCAAGGGACGCAGAAGCTCAGTACGCAAACGAACTATCTGGTAGCTTGAGGGGTCAATCCACGCCAGTCCCTGAGAGAAGGTCGGCAGCCAACTCTGCCCTGCTTTGAAGAGGCCCCTCAGATGGGCTTTGCTCGGAATCTGAGCAAATGCCACCACGTACGTAACGTGGCCGTTGGTTTGCTGTCTGCCGAGGTAGCGGAAGGTAGTTTCGGACCGGTAGTCGGGGTGGAAGACGAGCGTGGCCGCATTAAAGCCGCGGGTGACCATGTACCCCTCTTCGACCCCTTTGGGAACTATCTCCGTGCCGGCTGAATCAACCCGATACTCCTTGAAAGTCGGGCCCCAGCCCTGGCGCGGCGCCATGCAGAGGTACCGAAATTCCTGGTTCTTTGAGCCCCGGACCTTGCCCTTCCCACCGATTTTTTCCTGATGGATTGACTCCCGCGAACTCGTATTCGGAAAATTGGCGAACATGGCGGAGATGTTTGCCGCCACTCCCGTCAGGATAGGCTCAAGTTGCGCCTGGTCAAGCGCGGGTTCAAGACCATCGACCATGTCGTGAGGAGGATTTTGCAGAAAGTCAAAGTGGTATCGACCCTTCTGCGGCTCCTTGTTGGTGTACGCCGCCTCGAGTTTTTCACGATTCTGCACGTCCACCCACACCTTACGAACGCGTAGCGGCATTGTCTTCACGTCGCGCCCAGCGAGATAACGGCTCATCTCGGAGGTCGCCTCGCCAAAGTGGCCCGTGCCTAGGCAGGATTCGATGTAAAGTAGCTTCGCTTCTGATCCAGCACCTGCTGCAAGGGCCTTCTTCAGGTATTCGGTGGCCGCCTCGAGTTGTTGCGTGGCAACCAGCGCGCGTCCAAGCTCCTCGAGCGCCAGCGGATCCTGCGGCCCAAACTTGACCGCCTCCACGAAAAACGGCAGTGCCTTTTCCGCGTCGTTCTGCCAACTCAGCCATGTTCCGTAGGCGATCAGCGGTTCTGGACGCCCGATCTGTTGATTGGCCAGCGAGTCGCGCCCGGCTTCCGCAAGGGTCTCGCGGGCGTCGTCCCAGGCATGCCAGTCGAGTTCCGCCAGCGCCAGCATGGTGCGGCACCCTATACAGTTCGGATTCTCCTTCGCCACCTTCCAGAGATCGGGTATGGCGCGTTCAGGCTGGTGCCGTTCAAGAAAGTCGGCGACACCGCGCGCGTAATCTCTCGCGCCCTTCGCCGGAAGCCCGTCGGCCGGCCCCAGTTGTCGCAGCCTGGGCGCCAAGCCTGCCACCAATTCTGACATAGGCAGAAAATTGGGGTCTTCGTCCTTCAACTCGTACAGCGTAAATGGGAGCCACCAAGTTTTGTTTGACTCACCGAAGTTGATGTAACTATGTGCAGTGTGAAAGCCCTTCTTTTTGATGGTCACGATGGCGCTGAACGCGTGGAATTCCTCCACCACCATCGAGTACTCAGTCCGAAATTCTCCCTGCGAATTGGTGCCTAGCATCTTGGGGCCCATGACACCGAAAGGCGTTACCGTTACGACGGCGTTGCGGACGGGCTCACCCTGCATTGTTTTTACGATTCCTGCCACGATCCACAACTTTTGCATATACGTAATATTGCGCTGGGGACTCATATCCGGCCATCCCGGTATATACTGGGCCGCGCTCCATAACGGGGAACTAATTGAGAAGACAAGCGAAAGGACTGTTCGAAATGGGCTCCTCATGGTATGCACTCCTGAACACGAGGAAAGTGGAACGGAATTAATTGTAGCGCTGCCGCCGGCAATCCACAATCGCTACCATCGATTTTAATCGGCTCACATAATGGAAGATATCATTGTTATCAGAGGTTCTCACCGCAATTGAAGCTGGATTTACGATCATTTTGAAGTGATATCCATAACGATTCGATAAATTGTACGTCCGGAGAGCAGGTCATACCAAATCTCCAATATTTATGCACATTCTTTCCCATTACTCGCGTGGTTGCAGGCTCTTCCTAATTGCTGCAAGCGCCTACTCCCAGATTATATGAATCGACAAAGCAGACAAACTTACAGATATTCTGAATTCCTATGTTGGTGTATCTTGCACAATTTAAATGTGATTATCATATATAGTTAAAAATGTCCCCCCACCCTATAAATGTATTTTGAATCGGTTTTGATTTCTCTTGACAAGCTACCAGTCCGGCGGTATATGAGTGCGTTTGCGTCCAAGATCGATTGAATTGATTCTGTCATGAGTATTACCAGTGCTTGGAGGAGAACCGCAGATTGTCCGTCTCTTGCCCAGCCTAGGGTTTTTTGATAGCTGCGGTCCCATTCCGGCACGGGGCGTGGAGAGCTTTCCTCCAGCGCGTCGGGTACTTCGCACGGAGGTAAACACATGGCAAGCACTGCAAGGGGCGACCCGGACAGCCGCGCTCGCCAATGGCTGCTGTTTTTGTCGCTCATATTCACGGGCCTTTTTTTCTTCCATTCATCGTTGGCTTGGACGCAAATCTCTTTCAGTTCAATTACGGGTGTCGTCAGCGAACCCAGAGGCGCAGTGGGTCTGAATACCAGCGTGGTAATAACCGATCTAAACAAAGGGTACGCCTACCAGGCAACCACTGATGCAACCGGTCGGTACCTGGTTGTCAACCTTATCCCCTGCACTTACGAGATCAAGGTTCAGGCCCAGGGATTCAAAACCTACTTCCAGCCTGGAATCGTTGTGGAGGTTGGCACTCCAGTTGGGATTGATGTGCGCCTCGCGCTTGGGACCGCCACTCAAACCATTGAGGTGACAGGGGCCGCTCCGATACTTTCTACGCAGAACGCCGTCACCGGTCAAGAAATAAACCGCAACATGATCGATGATCTTCCTCGACCGCTTTGACTGGAATGCAACGAGTCGTTGCGTCTTTTGGCAACAGGCAAGAAGCTTGAAAATGCGCTGACGCCGATTCCAGCCGACAGAGCACCGGAAAATCGGCGCACTTTGAGGCCAGGGAAAATAACCAACAGGAGGTTACCATGGGTCTCAGGATTTTTAACCGCGAGCTAAAGCGAGTTTCGCTTCTCAGACTTGTTTTTTCCGTGAACAAAGGAAATCCAGGAGGATTTCGGTCAGACGCCTTTCTGGCACCACACGGCCTTACTGAATTCCGGTGTGCTGGTGTCGAAGTATTGCTTTCCGCGTTGATTTGCCTTCTTCTGGCAACATCAGCGCTCGGCCAGAGCACGTTTGGGACGATCACGGGCACCGTCACGGATCCGAGCGGAGCCGTGGTTCCGGGGGCACAGATCACCATAACCGACCAAGCGACGGGCGTCGCTTACCACGCGAAAACGGGCCCGGATGGCGTCTACGCGCTTCCCGATGTCCCGGTTGGCACCTATAACGCGCGTGTAGAATCGAAGGGATTCAAATCCGCGGAGAGGTCTGGCTTGATCGTCTACGTGCACAACGCCATCAACGTGGACTTCAAGCTGACGGTGGGTTCGGCTTCCACGTTGGTCACGGTGCAGGCGGCGCCTCCGGTGATCGACACGCAGACCGGCACGGTTACCAATACGATGCTCGGGGATCAAATGGAGGAATTGCCGGTTGCACCAATGGTTCGTCAGGGGATTGGCATTTATGCGTTCGCTATGTACAACCCGGGAGTGGGCGTCAACGATTCGGGCAATTTTTATGCAAACGGCACACGCCAAATTGATACGTTTTTTTCCAACGACGGCATCGTGGACATGCAGGATGTGAACGGTATAGGCGGAGCACCCTCGTCGATTGACCTGAGTACGCTAAGCGAGATGACAGCCATAACCGCAGGCGCCAACGCCGAGTACAGAAGCCCCACCAACATTATCACCGCGAGCAAGTCCGGGAGCAACCAGTTCCACGGGAACCTTTATTACGACTGGAATGGGACCGCGCTCAATGCCCGGAACTTCTTCTCCTCTACCGTGCCGTTTGGCGTCGTCAACAGCTACGCGGGGAGCATTGGGGGGCCGATCAAAAAAGATAAATTATTCTTCTTCGCCGACTACGAAGGCCTGCGTAGCCGCGGCCAAGCCGTCATTGATGACGACACTCCGTTGCCCCCCTGGACCACAGGGGATTTCAGCGACCTGCTGAGCCAAGGCGTGACCATCACCAATCCCCATACTGGCCAGCCATTCGAAGGCAACCAGATTCCCTCCGGCATGATCAACACCGTGGCGCAGAAAGTCCAGAGTATCTTTTTCCCGCCCCCGAATTCTGGTCCGCCCGGCTTGCAAGTAGGGAACTGGACGGGCTTGTACTCCACATATTCCGACATGGACAGTGTGGACGGACGCGTCGATTACAGCGTCAGCGGCAAGGACAGAATTTATGGGAGGTACACCTATCATCGGGTGCCCTTCACTTACTCCCCGGAGAGCAACCTGCCTCCTCTCGAAATCGATAACGGCCTGCGCACTGGCGGTAGCGGAGTGATTTCTTGGACTCACACCTTCACCTCCACCGTACTGAACGAGTTTCGCGCTGGCTTTGCCCGCAACGATGAAATCGTGGCACCCGCTGTCAATGGCTACCAGCTCTTTCAGCAGCTTGGCATTCAGGGCATTCCCACGGGTCCGGGGGGCAATGACGCACCGGCTTTTAACATTACCGGCATCACGTCCACAGAGATGGGGAGCGCCAGTGCCAATATTGGAACTGACTTCCAGCTTACCAATAACCTGAGCTGGGTTAAGGGTTCGCACTCCATGAAGTTTGGCACCGACATCATCCGGGACCACATCAGTCTATACGGGAACACGGACGTCTATGGTTCGTACAACTTTACGGGTATCTATACCAACTTTCCTTATGCTGACTTTCTGCTCGGCTTGCCTCAGACCACGGGGTTCAACCTGCCAGTGCCTGCCAACTATTTCCGCGGCACCACCTGGTCTTTTTACGCTCAGGACCAATGGAAAGCCACACACCGGCTGACGCTGGACTTCGGGCTCAGATATGAGTTAGCGGGCCCCTACTGGGAGAAGTACGGACAAATCTTCACCTACGACCCCACGCTGCAGGCCCTAGTCGTCCCCGATGCCGGCCTGAAACACATTAACCCGCTGTTTCCTACCACCATTCCCATTGTTTCAGCAACCACGGCTGGTTACCCGAACCCCACCTTGCAAAAATTCAACACGCACAACTTTTATCCGCGACTCGGCTTCGCCTACCAACTGACCTCTGACGGAAAGACGGTGCTGCGCGGGTCCTACGGAATTTATGGCGACACGATTTATGGGACCCTTGCGCTCTCAAAAGGCGGCGGACCGTTCGCGGGCAGCGAATCCTTCTACAACTCCATCACCAACGGGACGGCTCTGTTTACTCTTCAAAATCCCTTCATTCCGCAGGCCGGCCTGCTGGCGCCCTTCCAGAGTGCTAATGTGTGGAATCCGGACATGACGGTGCCTTACCTCCAGCAGTGGAATCTGACGCTGCAGCGGCAAATTGGCACGGTGGGGCTTTCACTCGGCTATGTCGGCAGCCATAATACCGGCCTGCTTTATAGTTACAACATCGACCAGCCGCCCCCGAGCACCACGCCGTTCTCCATCAGCGAGCTGCCCAATCCCAGCTTCAGCAGCATCTACCGTTTTGACAACGGCTCCAACGACGAATACAACTCCTTGCAGGCTGCAGCCACCAAGACGGTGGGTAGAAACCTCATGCTGAACGCTTCTTACACATGGGCTAGAGATCTAACCGACTCTCCTGACAATGACTGGATCTTCGGCCCGAGTATTCAAAACGCCTTCGATCGCGTCCCGGAGTGGGGCAACAATCTCTTCACGCCCACTCACCGTCTCTACGCCGCGGCCATGTATGCGCTGCCGGTGGGGAAAGGACAACACTTCCTCAAGAATACCTCAGGCTGGGTCGGCCAGTTGTTGGGTGGGTGGCGGACCGCTTACGTTGTGACTCTCATGACGGGTCAATGGTTTACGCCGAGTTTCGATGGTTTTGATCCTTCGAATACCAATAACTTCGGCGGGCGCCCGGACCGGATTGCCGGGGCGCCCCTCTACCCCACTAATCGAAATATCAATGACTGGTTCAATGCCAATGCTTTTAAGATTCCCGGCTGCCCCGATAGCACGCCGGTTTGCACAAGCCCGGCCGACGTCGGCAGGTTCGGGAATGCCGCTCCCCTTCAAATTGCCAGTCCGGGGACGAGGAATGTGGACTTTACGCTCATGAAGGACTTCCGCGTCACAGAAAGCAAGAAACTCCAGTTTCAGGCGGTCTTTGCCGATCTTTTCAATCATCCCGCGTTCGGCTACCCTGGCTCAGACATCAGCGCCACCTCGGCCGTAGGGGTGATCACGAGCACCGTCGGAAATTATTTGCAGGGCTCCAGCCCGCAAAGAACGATCAACTTCGTACTGCGTTTCCTGTTTTAGCGTCCCGCCCCTTAAACCGGCGCGCTAATAATTGCGGTATTGGGCCTGCTGCCCAGCGCCGGGGTAAGAAGGGGAGCGGCCGGAGGGTGGGCTTCGCTAATGAGACTGGGTAAAAGGGGGCAGAGGCGCGGGCTGCCGCGCGTGGTGGCCTTCCTCCTCCTCGCGGGAGCCTTCTTCCTTGCGGCCCCCTTAAGCTCGGCCCCGCCTCGGTCGGAAGATCGATCTATCACACCAGTTATCCTGGTATCAGTCGACACACTGCGCGCTGATCACCTCGGCTGTTACGGGAATCACCGAGTAGCCACTCCTCACATCGACGCGATGACGCAGGGCGGCACCCTATTCTTCCAAATCGATGCCCCAGTGCCCATGACTTTGCCCTCACATGCTTCACTTCTCACATCTACCTACCCTTTTGTGAACGGGGTCGAGGAAAACGGGGGACAGCTTGGCCCAGGGGCCGTAACGCTCGCCACGGTTCTAAGGGCTCGTGGGTATCACACTGCCGCGTTCATTGGGGGCTACGCTCTGGATCGACAATTCGGTCTGGACCAGGGCTTCGATATCTATGACAGTCCATTCGATCTTCATCCGTTGCTGGGCGAAGACGCCTCAAACCTCAAACGTGCAGGCGAAGATGTCGTTCGCACTGCAACCCAATGGTTGCAAGCCCATTCCGGTCAGCCGTTTTTTGTCTTCCTCCACCTTTACGACTTGCACCTACCGTATACCCTTCCGGGGACAAGGCCTGGACCCACGGGCTACGACGTGGAACTGCGTTACGTCGACGAAGTGCTCGGCCGGTTCTGGCAATATCTAGCCGCACAAAGGCTTTTGGACAAAAGCCTGATTGTGTTCACTTCCGACCACGGCGAGAGCCTGGGAGAGCACGGAGAGAAGACGCACGGCTACTTCATATACGAAAGCACGCTGTGGGTACCGCTCATCATCCATTGGCCGGCGGGTGCCCCGACCTACCCACCCCGAGTCGAAGACCCGGCCAGCTTGATTGATGTGGCGCCCACGATTTTGCAATATCTGGGCCTGTCCCAGCCGCGACAGTTCCAAGGGCGAAGCCTCTTGGAGCTCCTAGGCGGGAAGGTTCAGAGTCCTGTCCGTGAAGTTTACGGTGAAAGCCTTTACGCCCGGGACCATCTTGATTGCAGTGCGCTTCGTAGTCTCCGCATCGGGCGTTACAAGTTCATTGAGGCGCCCAAGCCCGAGTTATACGATTTGGCTCGTGATCCTGGCGAGCAGCACAACCTCTTTGCCAGCCCGAAAGCCTCGGCGCTATCGTTACGCGACCGCCTGCTTTCGCTCCGTTCGCGTTACTCGTCTGGGGGGAAAACCGGACAACAAAAACCGGTGAATTCAGAGACCCTCAATCGCCTCAGGTCCTTGGGCTATCTGGCCATGAGTGGCCGCCAGGCCAACACGGACAACGCTGGTCCCGATCCCAAGGATCGCATTGGCGAATATCAACGATATGGTCGCGCGATCATGCTGGCCTCAGCAGGCCAGCTTCCGGAAGCAATCCAGGAGTTCGGAAAGGTTCTCAAGGATGATCCTGGGAACGTTTTGACGCGCTTCTATTTGGCGGTGTGCCACTACCGGGCGCACCACCTCAATGAAGCTATACAAGAGTTACAGGCCACGCTGGCCGAGGCGCCGGATGATGCACAAGCGCGCGAGCTTTTGGGTACCATCTGGTTGGAGAAGAGGGATTATGCCCGCGCGGAGACAGAGTTCCGCCGTATCCTTACTCTCGCACCTGACGACTACGGCGCCAATTATAATCTTGCCGTCCTCGATTTGCTCGCGGGCCAATGGGAAGAAGGCGTCCAGTACCTTCGAGCGGGGATCCATTCCCATCCAGGCTCTGTGCAGGCTCACAATGCCCTGGGGAACGCTTACCTGCAACGCGGAAACTGGGATCAGGCTCAAAACGAATTCTCAGAAGCCATCCGACTGGATCCGAAGTCTGCCCCGGCACACTATAATCTCGGCCAGGTCTTACTTCAACGGAAACGGGCTCAAGAGGCTGCTCAAGAATTCCGTGAAACTCTTCTACTTGACCCACACTTCCAGCCAGCGCGTGAGGCTCTGGACGCTCTCAAGCGGCCTCACGATTAGGAGCCTTCAGTCGTTTGCTTGCTGGCGCCTTTTGGAAAGATCGCCACCGTGGCAGCTTCCGCCTCCTGGCGATATCTGACTCGAAAAATATACGCCGGATTCAGAGAACTATTTTGACGTTGGCCCGCTGCTTTTGGGCGTGGAGGGGAGTTCGCGTGAGG
>Ga0187782_10000790_pt1 | contig 22064 bp, 12 predicted proteins | sample 0715_SJ02_MP15_2_FD_132454 | JGI IMG/M metagenome (GOLD analysis project Ga0187782, IMG submission 132454) | Tropical peat soil microbial communities from peatlands in Department of Meta, Colombia - 0715_SJ02_MP15_20_MG | ecosystem: Environmental > Terrestrial > Soil > Wetlands > Peat | place... | reverse complement strand
ATAGTAACCCCAAACCTGCCCGAGCCGTGTAGCGCCATCGATGCGGATTGCGCCCTTGTCTTCGGTGATGGTCTCCAATGGCTGACTGGAAATGAATTGGTTCCCGGCTGAGTTAGGCGCCGGAATCAAGGTCAACACGTTGGCGCTGACAGACGACCACGCGCTCTTGGGAATGATGGGACCGGGGGCGGTTGCGGTGCCCGGGAAAACGCACACTGCATTGCTGGTGCATCCCGGCACGTAATACGATTCGCCGTTGGTAACTGCGTAGCCGAGCCGCTGGCTTAATAAGTTAGCAAAGTAGTTACTGCCAACCGCTCCGGTGAGGTTCACCGCGCGATCGGCTACGTTGCCAGTGACGTCGCTCGTCGATGGGACCTCAGCATCTACGGACTGGGCGCTCGAACTGCGCCAGCCCTGATAGTCGCCGAAGAAGAACAGTTTGTTGTGCAGGACGGGCCCGCCCAATGTTCCGCCGAACTGGTTCCACTTGATGTTGGGAGCGCCTTGATTGAAACCGGAGGCGTTGAGGTTTGAGTTGCGGAAGAACTCGAAAGCATCGCCGTGGAACTGATTGGTGCCGGACTTGGTGACGACGTTAACAATGCCGCCGGCATAGCCGCCATATTCGGCTCCGGCGTTATTGGTGACGATGCGGAATTCGGCGATGGAATCGAGAGTGGGGACGAGGAATGTGCCTTCGCCCGCTCCCTCAACTGTGTTGGCCCCGTTGACCATGAAACCGCTGTGAACGTCCTGTGAGCCGCTCATCGACAGCAGGCCGTTGTCAAGGTTGTTGGCGGGCGCCTCGCTGCCGTAATTGGAGACGCTGATGGGCACGACGCCGGGCTGCAGAGCCAGAAGGTCGGTGAAGGCGCGGCCGTTCAGCGGAATGTTGGTCATCTCTTTTCCGCCGATGACCTCGCCCATTTGCGGGCTCTCGGTGTCGACTTGAGCCTCAGCGGAATTGACGGTGACCTGGTCTTCGACCTTGCCTATCTTCATCGCAGCATCGACGCGCCGTTGCGTATCGACGTCGATGACGATGCCGGCTTCTTCGAATTTCTCAAAGCCGGTCTTTTCGAAGGTGATGGTGTAAGTGCCCAGAGGCAAGGAAGGAAACTTGTAGAAACCGGCATCGTCGGTGGCGATGGTTTGCGTGATGCCAGTCAACGTGTCGCGCAGCGTGACCGTAGCGCTTTGAAGAACGGCCCCTTGCTCATCGTGCACGGTGCCGGAGATGCTTCCGGTGGTTGCCGCGAGGGCAACAGACGTGACCAGCCCTAAAACCATCACCAGAAGCATAAGCTTCACTGTTATGACCCTACATGGGCTCTGCAAATTCAGCCTCATGGCATTGCCTCCGAGACAGAGATTCATTCCATCGAATTGTCAGTTCAAATTGGAAAGAATCGTATGCTTATGCATACGAAAATGTCAATAGTTATTTCATAAACTACATCGCACATAGGTTGTATGTGATTTATCTCACGCGTATTCTGCGCTAGTCGCTTCTGAGCCTTAGCTCATCTACGTTAAGGCGAGGGTTACGGGACACCGCTGCATCGTTTACGCAGTTCAGCCAGGCATCGAAGGCAGGAGGCCAAGCGCCTGTATTCAAGCAAGAAAGGCTCGCTATCGGCATCTTTTCATAAGCTGAGGAGAGAGGTTTTCCTGTATGCTTTGATCGCTCTGCTACTTCATCCTAAAAATAAATATGCTTGACATGTGGCATATTCCTGGATATATGCTTCAATGATGGAATAACTAAAGTAAAGTGCTACACCCGGCACGATCGCCGGAGGGAAATGTTCCTCGGACTCGACAATCCTTCGCCAGATATTTAGCCGCGGCGTAGCGTAGGGCCGATAGAAGGAGACTGGATGGAAAACAGATCGAAAACAGCAGTGCAAGACTCGGATGCACCAGGAATTCAGTTGGCAATCGATGGGGGAACGCCGGTGCGAACAAAGCCGCTTCCCCTCGAATTCCCCGGCGTACATCACATGGGCGAGGAAGAGATCCAAGCCGCCGCGCGCGTAGTAAGAAGCAGGTCGCTGTTTCGCTATTACGGCGTGGATTTGCAGAGAGAAGTTGAAGCATTCGAAACGGAGTTTGCGCGATTTCTCGAGGTGTCGCATGTGGTCGCGGTCAGCAGCGGTACCGCGGCTCTGAGCGTGGCTCTGGCCGCGCTGGGAGTCGGCCCAGGCCAGGAAGTTATCGTGCCCGCATATATGTGGGTCTCGGTGGCGGCAGCGGTGGTTAATCGGGGTGCGATCCCGGTGCTGGCAGACATTGACGATACTTTCACGATCGACCCGAAGGCTCTTGAAGCGCTGATCGGAAGCAAAACAACCGGAATCATCGTCGTGCATATGAGCGGCGCTCCCGCTGACGTTAAAGCCATCCGGGAAATTGCCGACCGCAAGAAGTTGTTTCTTCTCGAAGATTGCGCGCAGTGTATTGGGGGCAGCGTACACGGCAAGCGAGTGGGCACTTTTGGCGACATGGGCGTCTTCAGCTTTCAAATGAATAAGAATATGACTTCCGGAGAGGGCGGCGCGGTGGTGACGAACTCGCGCTGGCTCTATGACCGCGCATTTGCATGCCACGACCTGGGCTATGCACGAAACGAGCAAGGGCGCCTGATCTTAGACGATCCGGATTTGAGTCTGTGGGGACAAGGGTGCAGGCTCGACGAGCTCCGCGCCTCGGTGTTACGTGTGCAATTGGCAAAGCTTTCGCATATTACTGCAAGCATGCATCGCAGCAAGTATCGGATCAGAGAGGCTCTCAAGAAGCTCTCGGGCATTTATCTGCGCAGGATCGTCGATGAGGCGGGAGACACTTCGCCCTTCCTGATTACCACATATAAAGATCGGGAGACCGCGAAGAATGTGAACAGAGCGCTGCGGGCGGAAGGAATCGTCACTCACCCACAGGGGCTCTCGAATATTCTGATGACCGAGTGGGGCTTCCATCTTTACTCGAACATCGCCAGTCTAGTGCAAATGGCGAGCGTCGATCGGAGCGGGTTCCCATGGAGCCTTACCGAGAACCGCGGCCTTAGGATGCAATACGCCAAGGGAACATGTCCCGTGGCAGACAGTCTTTTTGAGCGCAGCATACTTCTTGCGATCCCTTCATCGCTCACGGCGCAAGACGAAGATGATATCATTCGCGCATTCGAAAAGGTCCACCGGGCGCTCCTCTGAAGCGGATTCGCCCAAGCAGAATTCGCGCATTCACGAGAAGTTTGCACGGCGATCCGTTGGATTGGACTCCGGCTTCAGGACTTAGTTGAGCCCGTTTGCGCGGAACGGAATTTCATGATCAAAGCGGGTGAGGCTCTCGTTTTCGATTACGACGGAGTAATCGCCGATACCGAGCCGCTGCACTGGAGGTCGTGGTCGGCCGTGCTCTCGCGATATGGAATTGAACTCCGATGGGATGAATACTGTGCTATCGGTCAGGGGGTCGGTGACGCCCAGATCTTCGAGCTTTTCAGCAAACGAATGCGGGTAGCGGACGCGCACGATCTTTCACTCCGGAATGACGAACGCAAGCGAATGGTCCGCGATTGGTCTCTGAGGGAATGCCCCATACCGCAGGACACGGTCGCATTGTTCAAGACTCTTGGGGCTTACAAAATCGGACTGGTAACCAGCTCGGAAGAGCCGGAGGTGGCACCCGTCCTGCGCGCGAGCCAGATCTACGACAGTTTTGGCGCGATGGTCTTCGGCGGAGAACCGGCGGAGCCGAAGCCATCGCCGGCTCCCTATTTGCTGATAGCCGAGAAACTGAGAGTGAAGAAGGGAATCGCGTTTGAAGATTCAGAGCCCGGGCTTGAGAGTGCGCGGGCTGCGGGGTTTAAGGCCGTCAAAGTCGCGCGGCCATGCGACCTCGCGGAAATTGTGGCGCGATCGCTAAGTGACCGTGTTGAAGCGACCGGAGACGAACAAGGTGATTAGTGGTCATTTTCGCGAATTAGCGGGAAGCGCCCGGACAAGCATCGAAAACTTCCGACTTCCGAATTTCGCACATCTGGAGCGTGCGGCGAGATTTGGCTCGTGCCTCTTGCTGACTGCTTGCCTATCTTCAGCCGCACTGTTTGCGCAGGGGCAATGGAAGGCGCACGGAGACTCGCTTTTCGCCCGCAACGGCGGCGCGGCGCCTGCCAAAACCGGCCGAGAGTGGTGGAAGGATGCCGTAATCGTCGAGATTTATCCCCGCAGTTTTCGAGACTCCAACGGCGACGGCATCGGCGACCTGAACGGCATCGCCGAACACCTCGATTATCTAGAGAAGCTCGGCATCGGTGCAATCTGGATTGCGCCGATGTATCCGTCGCCGCAAGTGGACTTCGGGTACGACATTTCCGATTACGAAAACATCGATCCGCAGTATGGCACACTCGAGGACTTCGACAGGCTTGAAGAGGCTGCGCGGCAACACGGAATTCGCATCATCCTCGACATGGTGCTCAACCACACGTCGGACAGGCACAAATGGTTCATCGAATCGGCAAGTTCTCGAGACAATCCGAAAGCAGATTGGTATGTGTGGAACTCCGGGATCCTGGCGGACTCGCCTGGCGTAAATGAATTCCAGAAGAAGTACGAGCATGACGGCGTCGTTCCACCCAATAACTGGGAATCTTACTTCGGTGGTTCGGCCTGGGAGTGGGCCCCAGTGCGCCGGCAGTTCTACTACCACAAGTTTTACAAGCAGCAACCCGATTTGAATTGGCGCAATCCAGCGGTTGAAGCTGCCATGTTCGACGTAATAAAGTTCTGGCTTCGCCGAGGCGTCGCGGGCTTTCGCCTGGACGCCATTCCCGAACTGTTTGAGGACCAGCAGCTGCGCAACGAGCCGGAGTTGCCTGGAACCGACGATCAGGGCGACCCGAACCTTGGAGAAATTTGGACAGCCAATCGGCCCGAGGTACATGACGTTCTGCGCCGCCTACGCGCCATGGTCGATCGATTTCCGGGAAACCGTGTACTTATCGGCGAAACCTATCCGCCCAACATTGCGGATCTCGATAAGTGGTACGGCGGGGCTAACCACGATGAATTGCAACTCCCGATGGACATGCTGGTTGGATTCGGCAATGGCGCAACCTTCAGCGCTGCCTATTTCCGGCGCACGCTTGACGAAGCAGAGACCAAATTGCATGGGTCGCAGCCGCTACTGGTCTTTGACAATCACGACAACGTCCGGTCCATCGACCGCTTTGGCGACGGCGTGCATAGCGTCGCGATCGCCAAGGCCATCGCAACAATTCTGTTTGCCAGTCGCGCCACCGCGATGACTTACTATGGCGCGGAAATCGGCATGACCACCGAGACGCCGACGCGCAAAGAAGACGTCAAAGACCCGATCGGTATTACAGGATGGCCCAGAGAAAAGGGCCGCGACGGGGAGCGCACGCCGATGCAATGGACGCCGGGACCGCAAGCAGGCTTTTCGACTAACCCGCACACATGGCTTCCCATTGCGCCGAATTACAAAACGGTAAACGTTGCAACTGAAACCACCGATCCGAATTCACTGCTGAACTGGTACAAGGATCTCATCGCGCTTCGACATCGGAACCCGGCCCTGCGCGATGGCAGCATGGTAATGATCGACGAAATTGACCCCGATGTGTTGGCCTTTGCCCGTTTATTACCCGACGAGAGTTCCGTTGCGGTTGTCGCAATCAACATGTCTGCGCGCGAAAGGACCGTCAATCTCGGCCTTGGAGGACTTGGAATCGACAGCACTGCCGTTACCACTCTCGCCGCGAGCGAGTCCTCGCTTCAGGCAAAAGCTTCGCTTAATTCAGTTACTTTGCCGCCGTTTGCGTCGTGGATTGGGGCAGTCCGGTAAGTGGCATTTTTTACGAACAACTAACAAGCATTTCATTAATTTCACTGTCAACGCGCGCAATACGAGGTTCTGCCGATAATGAGGTGCATCTTCGCGCAGGTTTCGCTGCTTTTGATGGCTTTTCTCCCTGGACGCTTCGCTCTGGGGCAAGCGGCTCCAACAACTCCTCCCTATCTCGATCCAAAGCAAGCAATCGATGTCCGGGTAGATGACCTGATCGAGCGCATGACGCTTAAGGAGAAGATAGGCCAGTTGAATCTTCCTTGCGGATATGTTGAAGCACTGGGAAAAACGAATCGGGAAAAGATGGACGCGGCGAGGAAATTTGCCGCTGGAACCTTCACCGCGGAAATCGGGCCAGGCGCGGGTTTCTTCACGTTGGCAGATACGCTTCACCTGAACAATCTTGCCGAGCAGGTGAAGTTCTTCAATGAACTGCAAACGATCGCCACAACACAAACTCGCCTGAAGATCCCATTGCTTGAGGATGAAGAAGGAACTCATGGAACGATGTTTGCGGGTGCTACCGTGTTCCCTGAGGGTTTGTCGATCGGCAGCTCCTTCGATTTGGAGTTGGTCCGCGCAATCTATTCTGCTGCGGCAGGGGAAGCCAGGTCGTCGGGCATCCAAATGCTTTCGACTCTTGTACTCGAGACAGATCGCGACCCCCGCATGGGGCGAAACATGGAGGCTTATAGCGAAGACCCGTATCTGGATGCGCGGATTGCCGAGAACATAGTGCGCGGCGCGCAAGGAGAGAATGTTGAAGCGCCGGACAAAGTGGCGGCGCTGATGACCGATTTTCCGACTCAGAGTGAGCCGGCAAGCGGCATGGAGCGTGGAGCTATTGAATTGTCGGAGAGATATATTCGCGAGAACTTTCTGCCCCCATGGATCGCTGCGATTAAGGCGGGTGCGCTGGGAGTCATGGCCGGGTATCCGGATATTGAAGGAATGCCGGAGCACGCATCGGAAAAATGGAACACAAGGATTCTCCGCGATGAGTTGGAATTTAAAGGAATCGTGGTCAGCGAAGGCGGCGGATTCGACACGCTGATCTATGAACACATTGTTCCAACGCAGAAAGAGGCGGGAGCGCTGGCGCTGCGGGCAGGCGTTGACATGGGTATCACCTATGAGCCTGCTTATATGGGACCATTAGTTGAGAACGTCGAAGAGGGCAAAGTACTTGAGCCGTTGGTCGATCAAGCAGTGCGGCGGGTGTTGGAGCTTAAGTTTCGCCTCGGGTTATTCGAGAATCCTTACGCTGACTTAGCGAAAGCCGAGCAATCGGTGCATTCGGCCGAACATCGACAACTGGCGCTGCAGGCCGCGCGCGAAGGGATCGTGCTTCTTAAGAACGAGAAAGGTTTGCTCCCGTTGAGAAAGGATATCGCGTCAATCGCAGTGATTGGGCCTAACGCCGATGATGGCTGGAGCCAGTTGGGAGATTACTCCCCGCAAGCGGCGCCGCAGAGGATCGTGACCGTTCTGGATGGAATCCGGCAAAAAGTGTCGGCAGATACGAAAGTGAACTATGTTAAGGCTTGCGAGGTGATCGGCGGTAAGGCGGACTTCGCGGCCGCAGTGGAGGCCGCACGGAAAGCCAGCATTGCTGTGGTTGTGACCGGCGAACATCCGGATAATGACGGAAGGGGTGACGTTCCACCAACGGATGGAGAGGCGTATGATGTCGCTGGCCTGGATCTAACGGGTAACCAGGAAGAGTTGGTGCGCGCGATTCAAGCGACGGGCACTCCAGTGGTGCTGGTCCTGATTAACGGCAGGCCGCTTTCGATTCGATGGGAAGCAGAACATATTCCAGCGATCCTTGAAGCCTGGGAACCGGGAGAACGAGGCGGAGAAGCGGTCTCAGACGTGTTGTTCGGCGATTATAACCCGAGCGGGCGCTTGGCTATTACTATTCCGCGTAGCTCCGGGCAACTCCCTGCTTACTATAACTATAAGCCGGGCAAAGGATATTGGATGAAGGAGGGATGGAGCCACAACAACGGATACTCGGATCTACCGGGATCGCCGCTCTATCCTTTTGGCTACGGGTTGGCATACACGCAGTTCAAGTACGGCAATCTGCGCATCGCACCAGCGCAGATTTCTCCTTCCGGCAGCGTGGATGTGAGCGTGGATGTGACTAATGTTGGGCAGCGGGCGGGAGTAGACACTGTGCAGCTATACCTGCATGAACGGTACACACCGGTTGCGGTACCCGTGAAGAATCTGCGCGGATTCGAAAGAGTGGCGCTGGATCCAGGCGAGACCAGGACCGTGACGATGAAACTCGGGCCTGAGGAATTGCAGTTACTCGACGGCGATCTTCATTGGAGCGTCGTGCCCGGAATTATCGATGTTATGGTTGGACAGTCGGCTCAAGACATTCTCCTGGCCGGGTCGTTCGAGGTAATTTAGTCGATAACCTATCAGCTCGTTAGAGACTGTAGCAGGGCGCGCGTGCAGACAAGACAACTGACTTAGGAAAGCAACCGATGAATAGGCTAAGTCGACGGGAATTGTTGCAAAGGGCCGGCGTTTTGGCGACGGGAACAACTCTGTGCGGATTACCCACCGAGATGGGGTTGGCGATTCGGGGCATTTCGGCAGGCTCGCAACTCCCCGCATCCTTTGAGTGGGTTAGCTCGGTGCGGCTTATGATAGCCGAAGGATATGCTCCGCCTTTTTTTCCGTCGTTGGACTATGAACCAAAGAAGGCTGTGGACATTGCGCGCGAACTTGAGTGCAACGCTTTTCGTTTCCCGAGCTTTTCGTATGTGGCGTATTTTCCGACGAAAACCAAGCTGCCGCGGCATAGCGAACTGGGAGCGCGCGATCTGCTCAGAGAGACCGCGCAACTGTGCCTCGAGGCGGGGATCAAGCTGGTGGTATATAACCCTCTGAATCATCCGTTTATGGATATCACAGCCGGCGATCCGAACTATTTGGACTGGACGCGGCGATTTGCCGATGGGCGGCCCATGATTACAACGCATTTCGGCTGGGGCGAGTACTACGAAGGATGCCTTAACAGTCCGATACGCGAGCAAACCAGGGAATGCGTCCGAGAAGTTGTGACTAACTATCCGGTCGACCTGATGTATTACGATGGCGCGTATGAGGGCATGGATCACGAGTCGCAATTCTGCCACTGCCGGTACTGCAAGGAGGCGTATTGGAAAGCGCGAGGCAAAGATATTCCCAAGCAGGACGGCAACGATAAGTTGGAAGATATCATCGATTATCGGGAATGGATGGAGCATGACGTTGTTATCGCGTTTATGCAAGAGATCTGCACGATGGTGCGTGCCGTGCGTGAAGTGCCGCAGACTTACAACAACGGCGAAATGATGAGTAATGGCTGGACGGCAAAGGCCTGGCTGATTCCCGAGATCACCACGTTCATGTTTGAGGCGGCACGGACTCCGGAGGAAAAGCTTTTTAACCTTCGCGCCGGACAATCGACGGGCAAGAGTATCTGGACCTATGTCGGATCGCACACCGTATATAACCGGGAGCATATCAAGGATCAAGAGATCGGAGGCTGGTTCAGTGTTCCGATTGACGGCCGGCAGTTACAGTTAGATGCGGCTATGGCAACCGCGGCGGGGGTGGGCTATTGCTTCTGGGGCTTGAACCGGCTGTTCTACGAATCGGACGCGGTCGGTCGCCCGTCGATTCGCGGCATGAAGGCAATGTTCGATTTCAGACGGGCGAATCAGTCGCTATTTGAATCTGTGCGCCCGGCTCCAATGGCGGGCATTTTACTTTGTACGCAGGCGATCGGATGGTATCACGACGGCAAGTTCGTGCCGGATGCCTACGGCAACTACTATTATGGGGCTTTTCAGGTGTTGAAAGATATGGGCTACGACTCGGAGCCGTTTCTGGATTATTGCATGACTCCGGAGTCGTTAGAGAAATACAAGCTCATCTTCGCACCCAACGCTCCGTGCCTCAGCGATGCGCAATGCGCGAGTTTGACAAGGTACGTTGAGCATGGAGGCTCGCTGGTGGCCACTCACTTAACCTCCATTGCCAACGAATATGGGCGGAAGCGCGGGAACTATGGACTTTCGGATTTGTTTGGGGCCAAGCTCGACGCAACGGACCCGATTTATCAGTCGACGGACTTGTATCTTAGGCCCGTAGCCACGGAAAAGCTTGTTCCACAGGACCCGCAAATCATCCGCTTCACGGCGAGCAGCGATGCAACGGTTCTGGCAGAGACTTATTCCCGTGGTTATCGCAAGGTTCTCGGGCCCGCGGCGATTAAGAAGACTTACGGCGAAGGACAAACGATTTACATCGGCTCCGGCTTAGAGGCGATTTACTATGAAACATTGAACGATGCGGTACTCGGCTACTTCCATGCGCTACTCGATCCGATTCTCGCGCCATTTAGACCGTACGAAGTCGATTTTCGTCAGGGTTTAATGCCTGAGTACGCAGCTTTGGAAGATACGTTGATTCTGCATCTGGTAGCAGACACCGGCAATATCTGGAAAAAAATGCTGGTCGAGGAGAGTTTTCTTCCTGTGGATGGTGTCAGGGTTCGCCTGAGAGTTCCCGCCAATCGGCGTGTGCGATCGGTTGAGTTAATGTGGAGCAAGACGCCCGCGCAATGGACGATGAAAGACAATTGGGTGGAATTGACTGTGCCGCGTGTTCAGGTCTACGAAGTTGTGCGGGTCGATCTTGCTTGATGCCGAAAGAGCCCGGCCTCTGACCGATTTACGAAATGGCGCTCGAACCGCGATAAGTCACTTGAGGAACTCACGAATGTAGGTATTGTCCTGCACATCTTTTTGGTCAGTAAGATCGCCGTCGACATAGCGATAGCGATAAGCAGGTCCAAGGGCGACGACATGCTGCATCCAATTCGCCGGATCGGTCCAAAGAACTTGGCGGGGTTTGACGGCATTTACTAAATCTTCGAGGTCCCAGTGCAGAACCAGGTTTGGAACGACAGCGTCAGGCAAGTCATCGGTCATCGACGTTTCGAGAGCCGAGCGCAGGCTATAGGGAGTTTTGTCCAGCCAGATTGCAGCCAAGCGAGAGTCGGCGGCCGCCGCAAGCAGGAGCCAGACGCCGGCGACGCCACGGGCAACTGCACGAATGTCGCCGGGATCCACTTCCGGTCGCGCACGGAGCAGGTCGACGCCGCGAAGAATATCGTGCGCGCGCATCGATGGGAGGTTGCGGCCGATCAAGTTGGCCTGGAGGTCACTCGCCCAGTCGCCGGTGTAGAGGCCCTTGCTGCCCGATAACCGGCTGAATCGGGGTTCCAAAACGAGAACTACGCGCCCCAGCGCGGACATGTTCTCAGCGATCTTGTCGAGCGGCATTCCCTCGCGCATTTCGTGGTCTTTGACAATCACAACACCGGGATTGCGGCCGGATGAGTGCGGCAGATATAGGGTTGCATCGAGCCATATTCCGGGTTCACTTTCAAGCCGAAGGTTCTGCCGAACGCCGGTTGCGCTTCTTGAGGCGCTCAACACTTTGGCGCTCGGCAGTAAACCGTCGGTGGGAATCTGCAGCGTCTTGAGTTCCGAGAGGAGTTCGGCGACAGATCCCTTTTTCTGCCGCTTTTCGAGTTCGGCTAACAAGAGCTGGTGAAACTTGCGGCTCCCCGGAAGATCTTCAACGTGGCCAGTTGGAGTAGCGCGCAACTCAGCGTCAGGAAACATCTCGACGGGCTGCTCGTGGAAATCGCCGTCGCCGTTCCTTAGCCATCGAATCATCCAGCGATAAACGGCCTCACGGCTTTGGAGAGGCATGCCGTGCGGGCCTGGCGCAACCATGAATCCGATATTTCCGCGCGCGCTGTAGAGGCCGTACCAATCCTGAGCTTCTTTGTAAACCAGCTCAACACCCTGGTGGCTGAATCCGAATTCATCGATCTTAGTAGCCTGCAGCAGCCATGGCTTGGGAGCCGAGAGCTCGACGAAATCCGCGGTGTCGAGGCCGCTTGCGAGGAAATGGGGAATGACCATTTCGCCGTGGGGACCTGAGGTAGAGAACAATGTCTGAAACGAGCTGGGATAGCACGCTGGAATCACTACCTTGACCCGCGGATCGAGCGCCCCGATAAACGTTGTGAGAGCACCGCCACCGGAGCAGCCCGCAGCTCCGATCCGCGAGGCGTCAACCTCCGGGCGACTGGCAAGATAGTCGAGCGAGCGCATGGCATCCCAAATGAAATAGCGCGCCAGCCCGTATCCGATCAATTCGGATTGGGCATCCATCTGAATATGTTCCGGCACCGACCAACCGGCTAAGGGCGCATCTAATTGCCGGCTATAGGTTTGAACCCGCTCGCCCTGTCCAATGGGATCGAAGCAAAGCACAACGAATCCCTTTAGAGCGAGATTTGCTGCAATTCGCTGGTTTTCGGATTTGCCTTCCTGAGTGTGGCCAGACTGGAGCAGTACGGCTGGGAAGCGACCGGAACCGTTCGGCCGATAAAGGTTCGCCGTTATGTAGAAACCTGCGACACTTTCATAGATCACGTTTTCGATAGTGTATGAAGCGGTCTGAACCTGGCCGGTAGTTTTGCCGTTCAACGGGCCACGATAATCGGGCAGACCACCGAGATCGTCGAGAACTTCCTGCCTGACGAACGACTTGCGCCCTTCGGCTGCCGAAACTGCATGGATTTGGCGAATAGCCTGCAAACGCTGTGCCAAGTCGTGTTGGGCGATCGCATTCATCCAGTCGAGGAAAGAATCTTGCCGAGCCGGTTGGGCTGAGGCGCGAGGAATAGCCAGGAAGGCGCCAATCAGGCAGGAAGCGCCCCAAAAGAGGATCATCGGCGGATGGACCCGCCGGCAGATAATCGTCCGTGTCGAGAAGAGCGGCAAAATTGACCCTTTAACTCCTTTGGTTGAGTGGCGAATGATGAATTGTGAAATAAAGATTGAGTTTTTCAAGGCTGAAGCGACAGGATAATACTAAAATAGGAGATATGGCCAAGACGCAAGCGCGCGCCGCCGGTTCGTTGGTCAGACTCGAGCAGCGCGAATTAAGCATTCTGCAACTCATTCATTCTGGAATGAATAACTCTCGGCTGGAATTGGCGAAACAAGCCGAGCTGAGCCCGTCTTCGATCACTGCCATCGTGCAGCGGCTGATCAGGAAGGGCCTTGTAGTGGAGTCCGAGCCTGCGGCTTCTCAGCTAGGACGAAAACCGATTCCGCTAAAGATTCGCAGTGACGCCGCCTATCTAGTCGGTGTCGATCTCGGCTCGTTTAATCTACGAATCGTCATCACCGACGTGAACGGCGAAACTGTCTTCAAGTCCCAGGCTAGGACGGAGATGAAGGTTGGGCGCCAGCGAGTATTGGAGAAAACGTTTCTCTCCATACACCAGGCGATACGCGAATCCAACATTCCCCAAGAGCTGATCAAAGGCATTGGCATTGCTCACTCCGGAGTCATCGACAGCGAAGCGGGGGTAGTGCTTTCTTATCCTCGGCCGGGATTGATGTCAGAGTGGAGAAATGTTCCGCTGCGAGAATTCTTCGAGAACGAATTCGATCTTCCCTGCCTGCTCGAAGACAGCGTCCGCACTTCGACCATCGCGGAGAAATGCTTTGGTGCGGGCAAAGACCTGAAAGATTTTATCTATATCGACGTGGGGATGGGTATCGGCGCCGGCATTTTTCTCGACGGCAAGATCTACCGCGGTGCGGGCGGGCGGGCGGGCGAATTTGGTCATGTTACGGTTAACGAAAGCGGCCCGCTTTGCTCCTGTGGAAACACGGGGTGCTTGGAAACCGTAGCATCGTGCGGCGCAATCATTCAAAATGTCCGTGCGGCCATTGAAAGGGGCATCGATTCGAGGATCCGTGAACTTACCGGCGGCGATTTCGACAAAGTGAACATTGAATTGATCGCGGAAGCGGCAGCCGAGGACGACAGTTTGGCTTACAGAGTGTTGCAGAGATCGGCTTCTTATATCGGGGTGGGTTTGGCCAATCTGGTCAACCTCTTCAATCCCAGGGTAATGATCTTTGGGGGAGCGCTGTTTCGTGAAATCCCGCAACTGATTGCCGATCCGCTGCGAAGAATCATCAAGCAGCGGGCCCTCGAGAAATCGGCGCAAGAGGTGCAATTGGCGGTTTCGACACTTGGCAGTGAAGCAAGCGCGCTAGGCGCGGCGAGATTGATTGCCGAAAGAATTGTGGGCGACCTCTACCTGAACTGGTCTTCGCAAGCGGCGGATGCAGCAACGGTGTCTGTTTTGAGGCAACCGAGAAACCGGGTTACTTCGGCTGCTGTGGCTGAGGGGAACCTGGCTGCGAGTTAGGGTGCAGGAGGAAGGTTCGTCCAGTTCGAATTCGGTATATCCTTGAGGCGCCCCAACATGCGATAAATCTGAACCAGGGCGAAGTTCTCCATTTGCTCGCCAGCTCCCACCTCGACCCAAGTGGTTGTGCTCACGGCCCCGTAACCGCCTTCGGCAGCAGCTTTGATTGTCGGGAAATACCCGTAGTATCCGTTCGCGTATCCGAGAAAGAAACAATCCCGCACCGGACACTTTGCGCGCAGGTCCGTCTGGAAATCCACGAACGGCTCGCCCGGCATTCCCACAATCGCGATCTTGCCATTGATGAGGGCCGTGGTCACCGGCAGCTCCATAGCCGGCTTTATGGGAGCCGCAAAAATCTCGAAGGCTTTCGCTCCGAGCTCGCGCACCAGCTCCTGGCGAAATTTGCCGGCATTCCAGCGAAGCTTGACTTCCAGTGAGTCGGCCGCGAAATCGATCGAGGGATTGGGTTCGGCAGTGGTCTCGATCTGCTGAGCCGCGCTGGCCGCGGCCTTGCCAAGCGTCTCGCCCGCCCAGTCCCGCCTGCCAATGACGTCGAGATTGATGGGTGTGCCTGCGTCGAATACGTTGATGTCACCGGCGGCGCCCTGGACAAAGAATGCCAGCGGCTTGCCGCCAAATGCCTGCTCAACGGCCTTGCACATCACGCCGGGGAAGTCGGCCGAATAGCGAAGATCGTCGGAACCGAAGGTGACCGGATGAGCGGCGTAGTTAACTAGGATTGCGAGCGGCTGACCGTCCATTCGATCGATACGCAATACGGCGATCAATGGGTCCACCGGATAAGTGGGAGTCTGTGTGGAATTCGACCAGAGCATGGAGATCGTGCCGTCGGCATCGACGTGGCGGCGGTTGTAGCCGATGTAAGCGGCGCCATAACCGACTCCCAATCGGACGGGGACAGCGTGTTCGGCCGCGTCGTGGATGGCGCCTTCAATCCTATTCAGATCCTCGCTTTCCCATGCCGGCGGCCCGTCGGGATACTCATCCAGAATCACCGGCCCGGCATGAGTATGTGTGGCCTGGACGATCAGATGGTCGATACCGCTGTTTTGTCTTGCGGCGTTACGCAGCCCATCGAGCGAGGCCGGGCCGAATGTCCGCCCAAGATCGAGGTCCACATACGCCAGACGCTTAGCTCCCGCCTCAAGAACCAGAACGCGGGCGTAGAGCGGATCGAATGTTCCCGTAGCGCCTTCCACGCGATCGAAATAACCCCACAACCGGGTGCCCAGCGGAGGGGTGATATCCACTTTCGCGACGCCGGCCTTCATGCCATCCGCGCGGCAAGGCGAGGCGAAAGCCAGCATGACCAGGAATGAGACGATTGCGGTTCGGCGGCGAGACGGCCGGCGGTTACAGATCATGGCTGTGTGCATCCTTCTTCCGATTTTCAGGAAATGGCGGGTTAACCTCGGCCCCCATGGCGAGTGCCCGCTTTTCCGGCTTCGCATCGTTGAATCCGAAGCGGCCTTGCCCAAAACGTATCCTTTAGCGGGTTGCACAAGCAAGCCCCGTGACGCCGCCCCAAGGCCATTGGGTTGTTCGCAACCCGTTAACGAACTACCATGCAGACTTTTGACTGGACATTCATCATGATTTGAAGCGACGATAAACAGGGGCGATTACAAAATCGTCATCGATAAACGTCATGGCGCACTAGCCCATCCCTTGCCTGTGAAGGCCATGGCAGTTTGCCTGAGGCGCCGCGCCTGATGATTCCCGTCGGTACGCCGAGGGAGGATCTGAATCGTCCCGGTTCTCGACAGGAGCAACCGACAGCTGCTATGCAACCGGGCTGGCCCCATCTTCCGGATAGCGCCTAGACGAGTGCTTCGACCGTGGCACAAATCGGCGGCGGAAGAGCTGCGCGTTCACGCCGGGTGAGAACATTCACTGCAACAGGATTCTCAATTGGAGTTTGTGTGTACCGAAAATCGAACAAGAATCTCCTTTTGGCCTCAAGGCGCGATGCACTTCGCAGCCTTCGTCCTCTCATCCTATTCGGTGCGCTCCTTCTCGTTTCCAGTATTTCTTTCGCGCAGGTGGACCAAAGCGAATTGAGCGGCACAGTCAGCGATTCCACAGGCCGGTCTCTAGGACAGACGCGAATCGCGGCGGTCGAGAATGCCACGGGACTGCGGCGGGAAACCGATTCGTCCTCCGATGGCGGCTACGACATTCCCCAACTGCCGGTAGGCATTTATACCATTACCTTCGCTCATGCTGGTTTCAAGACGCTCACCTTTCTCGACGTCGAGCAGGTGATCGGGAGAACACGCACTCTGAATGTCGCCTTGCAGGTGGCAGGCAACGAGGAGCGCATCGCGATTTCGTCCGCTTCGGCGCTGATGGACCGCAACACCAGCGCGGTGACCGGCTTGATTGAGAGAGAGGAGGCGGATGAATTGCCGCTCAATGGCCGTGACTGGTCGGCGCTAACGGCCGATGTACCCGGCGCCATTGACACCGGCGGCGGCAACCAGCGCTCGGTTCGCTTCGCCGGGCGCGGCCTCGACGACAGCAACTTTACCTACGACGGCGTGGATGCCACCAACATTGTGAATCAGACACAGCGCGCCTGGGTGCGGCTGGCCATACCGCTGGACGCGATCGCGGAGTTCCGCGTCGATTCGCTGATGTCGACCGCCGAGGAAGGCGGGACAGGCGGAGCGCAGTTGGAGGTGACTTCGCCTTCGGGGACGAACCAATTCCACGGACGCCTCTTCGAGTATTTGCGCAACGATTTCTTCGATGCGCCGCTGCCGGAGTGGGGCACCCCGCTGATCTGGGCCTCCAGCGGTGAAAACCAGCAGTTGGAACCGCAGCAGCCGCTGCGACTGAATCAGTTCGGCGGCTCGCTGGGCGGCCCCATTATCCGCGGCAAAACGTTTTTCTTCCTTGCTTCCGAGGCCTACCGCCAGAACTGGGGTTATCCGGCGAGCGGCGATGTGCCGAGCCCGGCCTTGATTGCTACCGTTCCCAGCACCTCGCCCGTCTACGGGATCGTCAATTCCTTCCCGAGAGCAGGTGCAAAGCAATTCCTGACACCTTGGCAAAACACCAATCCCAACGCCCCAGCCTACACCATGAACTCCGACGCCGCGGACTACGACCTGCTCACCTGTTACTGCACTCAGGTGGTCAACGAGGGCTCGGGGATGCTGCGGCTCGACCAGCACTTTTCGGCAAATACCACGGGGTTTATGCGCTTCAACTACGACCGTTCGGTTGACACGCAGCCACTTTCGGCTTCCGCGACGGACCTGCAGCAGAAGGTCTCCGCGCCGGTCAATGGCGCTCTCGAGCTGTTGCACGTTTTCAATCCCCACATCGTGAACGAGGCCATGGCAGGCTTCAATCGCTCCACCAACAATAGCTACAATTACAGCGACTCCGGAATCATCTATCAGGTTGCGATTTCGGGGGGACCTGGGCCGGGGTTTGTCACCGAGAACTACAGTTACACCAGCATCTACGCCGGCAACTCGTTTTCGGGAGTGGACAACTTGACCTGGACCCACGGTCGGCAAACGGTGAAAGCCGGCGTGGAGTTCCGTCACATTCAATTGAACCAGTCCCACGGAGAAGATGGAAAGATCGCGTTTTCTTCGGTGGAGAATCTGGCCAATGACGTGGTGAGGAAGGTCAGCCTCACGGGCGCCATGCCGGTCAACCACCTGCGCAAGAACGACTATTTCCTCTATGCGCAGGATGAGTTCAAGGTGCGGCCGAACCTGAACCTCAACCTGGGTATGCGATACACCATCTTCGATCTCTTCCACGAGGCCAGCGGGCTGGCCGAGCCTTTCGATTTTGCCACCTGCGGGCCGCAGGGATACTGCCCTGTAGGCTCGAGCTTCGGCCAGCAGAACTACGGCGATGCCGATCCTCGCGTGGCTTTCGCCTGGACGCCAAAGGTGAGCCAAAAGACGGTGATTCGCGGCGGATTCGGCATCTACCACGAAGACGGACAGTTGGACGATCAGAACCTTCCTGCCAAAAACGAAGTTCCTTCCTATTCGGCGACCGGCAGTTCAAAGTCGCCGATTTCCTATACGGGATCGAACGGCAGCTGCCCAGGCCCGTTTGTGGTTGGCGGAGCCTCCGGGACCTCCTGCGCATTCGGGGCCGGAGCCTTCTCGCCGAATGCCGAACAACGGGACCGCAAAGATACCTATGTCGAGCAGTGGAGCTTCTCGGCGCAGCGGGAGTTGCCGGCGAACTTCGTGGGCACGGTCTCCTACCTGGGAAGCCACGGTGTGCATCTACTGGAAGAAGGTGAAACCAACCTGCTGTTGTTCAACTCGTCCACAGACGCGTGGGGTCCGCAAACGCAATATCCCGAGTGTGCCCCAACTGCGACCGAGCCTGCTGGCAGTTGTTCCACCGGCATTCCCTGGCGTGGCTCGGTAGGCATGAGCACATACAACGGCCTCTCCGTGGCAATGCGGCGGCCGTTCTCGCGCGGACTGCTGGTGGGCGCCAATTACATGTGGTCGCACGAGATCGATAACGGTTCCAATGGCAGCGGCGACGGCGACGAGGTGCAGCCGCAGGATCAGCCCTGCCAGAGCTGCGACACCGCCAGCGGAGCCTGGGACGCCCGGCACGTGGTCAACGGCAATGCGGTGTATCGGGTCCCCTTCGGCCTGGGCGAGCCGATGCTGAACCAGCCAGGGGTTTTGAGCTCCGTTGCGAACGACTGGCAACTGACGGCCAACGCCCTGGCTCGCACCGGGTTTCCGGTAAACGTGGTAACGACGTTGGACGGGCCGGACGGCAATCCCGCCGGTACGCAACGTCCCATGCTGACGGGTCAGCCGTTGACTCCGCCGGGAGGTAAAACCGTTGCCGAGTGGTTCAACTCCGCGGCGTTTGAAATACCGGCGTACAATTCACAAGACTTCGCGAGCACATTCGGCGACGCGCCGCGCGACCTGATTCGTGGGCCCGGCACCTGGCAAGTGGATCTTGGCGCCGGCAAGACAATTGAGATCGCGGAACGCGCGAAACTCCAGTTCCGCGCCGAGTTCTACAACGTCTTCAATCATCCGCAGTTGGGTCAGCCGCAGGCCACGTGTGCCCTTTCGGCTACAGCTCCTGCATCTTCATCCACACCGCAAGCCTGTGAGGCGGGTTTAGGCCAAATCACCAATACGATCAACCTGAACACGAGCATCGTATCGCCTGTAACCCCGGTAGGGTCGGGAACTCCACGCGAAATGCAGTTTGCGCTGCGGCTCGATTTCTGATGCTTCCAACAAATCGCCAAGGCGGCCTGCGCGATTGCTTTATAGATCGATCGGAAATCGCGAATGGTGTGTAGCAAGTAGTTAGTTCGTAATTTCTATGGCCACCTTGCCAACCCCGTGGCTGTGCTGCGAGCATTCCTGTTTGCGTGTTATCGTGTTGTCGTACTCCGAATCGACTGAAACGAGAGGCAAGAATGGACAATCTTTCAATCATTGCTGCTCTGGACGCTGAAATCGCAGAGCTTCAAGAGGCTCGCAAACTGCTCTCGCAGCTTGCTGCACCTGCGGCGAAGAAACTTGCCGCCCCGGCTGGGAAAAGAACCAAGCGCCGGCTCAGCAGGGCCGCGAGGTTGCGAATCGCCGAGGCTCAACGCAAACGCTGGGCGAAGAAGAAAGCAGTCAAGGCCGCGTCCGCCAAGACGGTAAAGATTGCCGCCGCGCCGGGCAAGAAGGTTGTGAAGCGGAAACTGAGCGCCGCCGTCCGGAAGCGCATCGCAGCGGCACAGAAGAAGCGCTGGGCGGCTGTGAAAGCAGCCAAAGCCAGGAAGCCCGCTCCCGTCAAGAACACTACCGGCAAAAAGAAAGTTGCTTCTGCGAAGCCCGCTCCCGGTTCAACTGGAGTTGCAACGCCCTAAAGCAAAACCAGAGTAGGTGTATCCCGGAGCCACGCAAGCCAAGTCGCCGCGACCCCAAGGAGCGGCGACCTTGAAGAAATCAAAACAGGACACAGTAACTCTGGTTTTGCCGAAGTTGCGGGCTATCGACGGCTTTTCAGTTCGGCGCTCGCTTGTTTCCCGGGGCGGCCGCTTTTTGAGCCAATCGGCCTCAGCCTTCGCCTGAAGCCAGAAACGCCCGCTCGAATCCGCCAAGGGAGTTCTGGATCTGCTCAAGAGGAATGGTGAGAGAAAGACGGATGTAGCCGCTGCGGCCGAACCCCGTGCCGGGCACCGCGAGAACACCGTAATTGGCGAGGATGCGCGTGAAAGCGATATCGTCGGGGATGGGAGTTTTGAGAAAAACGTAGAATGAGCCCTCGGGCGGCGTAACGTGGTAACCAATAGATTTGAGCGCTGAGCAGAGAACGTTGCGCTTGTGCTCGTAGGGCGCGATGTCAACGGTCTTGTCGGCTGTTTCGCCGATTACCCACTGCCATATCGCCGGAGCGTTGATAAATCCCAGCGTGCGATTCGCGAAGGCGCAGGCGCCTCGCAATTCGGTGCGGTCGTCGAGCCGGGGAGAGAGCGCCAGGTAGCCAACGCGCTCGCCCGCCAAACCCATGGACTTAGACCAGGAGTTGCAAATAACCGTGTTGTCGATGTGCGAGGAGACTTCGGGCTGCCGCTTGCCGTCGAAGACGTAGGCTTTGTAGGGCTCGTCGCTGACGACAACGATGGGCTCATCGGCTCGAGCCAGCATTTGGTCGAGTTCGCGAAGGATGGTCTCAGGATAAACTCGACCCGTGGGGTTGTTGGGTGAGTTGAGAATGAGGGCGCGGGTGCGCGGCGTAATGGCCGCGGCGATCTTCTCGACGTCAGGCAGAAACTCACTGTCGGTGTCGACCAGGATCATGCGGCCGCTGTGATTCGTGACGTAGAACTGATACTCGGGAAAAAACGGCCTAAGAACGATAACCTCATCGCCGGGGTCGAGGATCGATTTGAGAATCACGTTGCAGGCGCCGGCCGCACCGACGGTCATGAAGACGTCTTCGGCATTGAAATCGAGCCCGGTTTCGCGTTGCAGCTTGTGGGCGATGGTCTCCCGGACCTCCGGGTAGCCGGGATTGGGCATGTATCCGTGCGATCCGGGGCGGCTGCGGTCTACGACACGGCGCAATGCTTCAAGAACTTCCGCCGGGGGCTCGACATCGGGATTGCCCAAAGAGAAATCGAAGACCTTGTCTGCGCCGCGCTCACGCTTGAGACGCACGCCTTCTTCGAACATGCGGCGAATCCAGGAAGCGTTTTCGAGTTGTTGCCGAAGGGCGCGGGAGACGGGCATGGTTTGGGCTTTCTACTTGAGGATCTCTTCGCCGGCCAAAACGTTGATGCCTGACGCCTGCAAACAGGCGACGGCCGCATCGGGGTCGGCGAAGCGGAAGAGAAGAATGGCGCGGTCCACGCGAAAACGCGGAAATGCATACATGTATTCGAAGTTCACGCCGCAGGCATCGAGCGCGGACAGCACATGGGCCAGGCCGCCGGGGTGATCGCCCACCTCGACGGCCAGCACCTCGGTGACCTTGACGGTGAATCCGCCCCCTTCGAGAATCGCAGCGGCCTCCTGCCAGTCGGACACAATCATGCGCAGAATGCCGTATTGCTGGGTCTCGGCCAGGACCAAAGCGCGAATGTCGATCCCCTTCTCCGCCAGCAGACGGACGGGGGCGGCGATGTGTCCTTGCTTGTTTTCGGCAAACAACGAAATCTGTTTGATTTTCACGATGTCCGCCTGTCGATGACGCGTTTTGCTTTGCCTTCGCTGCGTTCGATGGAGTGCGCTTCGACCAGCGTAACGCGGACGCGGATTCCCAGCACGCGGTCGAGGGCCCCCTGCAGCCTCTGATCCAGCTCCTGCAACGCTCCGATCTT
>Ga0187782_10000789_pt1 | contig 22077 bp, 23 predicted proteins | sample 0715_SJ02_MP15_2_FD_132454 | JGI IMG/M metagenome (GOLD analysis project Ga0187782, IMG submission 132454) | Tropical peat soil microbial communities from peatlands in Department of Meta, Colombia - 0715_SJ02_MP15_20_MG | ecosystem: Environmental > Terrestrial > Soil > Wetlands > Peat | place... | reverse complement strand
GCGCAGGCCATCATGGTGGTCTACCGTCGGGCGATCCATCATTGTGGTGATGCTCGCGGTCACGGTTCTCTTCTGCATGTACCTGGTATGGGCCGGGGTCATTACCCGCCCCCAATAGGAACGCCCTCACTCATCCACTGGGCGCGGGACGGTTACGCAGAATTTTGGGCGAGGAATGTCCTGTCTAATCCGGGGTCATGCCCAGCATGTCTTCGTGACCTTCAAACAAGGGAGCCAGTCGAGTGATGCTGAACAGTTCCTTGAGACGATCGTTAAGCTTCACCAGCTTCAAGCTGCAGCCTGAGCGCCGGGCAGAGACGTACAAACCCACCATTGCCCCCAGGCCCGAGCTGTCCATGTAGCTCACATTGCCGAGATCCAGCACCACAGTCTTGTTCTCGAGCATCAGGCTGCGAGCCGTCGCTTTTAGCAAATCGGTAGTACTGGAGGTGATCTTGCCGCTGCAGCGGACCACGATCTCGGTGGGTGTCTTCTCACTCTGCAGGGTCAATTCGGGCGCAGGCACGGAAGGATTCGCCGCCATGGGAAACCTCGGGGCCAATTGGCCGGGAGGCGGATTATAGCACTGGATGGGTGAGGCGGATGGTGTGCGCGGGACAGAGATTCGCCTGACCCCGGGTACAATACTGCCGTGAAACCACTCATCTTTCTGGTAGAAGACGACGCTGATATCAGTCACCTGGTGCGTCATCATTTGGAAGCCGCCGGCTATACAGTGCGTGCTTTCCCCACGGTCGGCACGGTATTGAATGAAGCCGAGAAAGACCGTCCTTCGCTGTTCCTTCTCGACATCATGGTGCCGGGCGGCGATGGCCTCGATCTTTGCCGCCGCATCCGCCAGATGCCCGTCCTCGGTATGACGCCGGTCATCTTCCTGACCGCCAAGACTGCAGAGTCCGACCGCGTGCTCGGTCTCGACCTGGGCGCCGACGACTACATCACCAAACCATTCAGCCCGCGGGAGCTGGTGGCGCGCACGCGCGCCGTGCTGCGGCGATTCGAGAAGCCGTTGGTGCCTTCACAGGTGAAGATCGGCGACATCGAAATCGACAGCGGGGCCATGATCCTGACGGTCGGCGGCAAGTCGGTCCCCACCACCGCCACCGAATTCCGCCTGCTGGATTACCTGGCGCGGCACGTGGGGCGCGTCTTTACTCGCGACCAGCTGCTGGACGCGGTGTGGCGCGATACCGCTTACGTCACTCCACGCTCCGTGGACGTATACGTGCGCCGCATCCGCGAGAAAATCGAGTCCGACCCCGAGAACCCACGCTACCTGCGGACCGTCCGCGGCACCGGATACCGCTTCGAGTCGCCCAAGTGAGAAACCGCGTTTTTTTCAAGCTGCTGCTGATATTGCTGGCAGTAATCGCCGCGGTCACCGTCATTGTCGACGTCACGGTGACGCGCTCTTTGGCGATTTCCCTGCGCGATCAGACGCATGCGACCGTGGCTGCCGTGCGACGCACGCTCTTGTGGGCGTCGGGGCTGGCAGCACTAGGAGCAGCGGCGTTGGCGTTGATCGCAGCCCAGTCGGTGGCACGCCGCTTGCAGCGCATCGTGAATTTCGCCGACCGCATCGCCGCCGGAGATCTCTCCGCCCGCATCTCTGACGGTTCCTCCGACGAAATTGGCCAGGTGGCGACGGCCCTCGATGCCACCGCCCGCAATCTTGAGCAGAGCTTCCTGGAGGTGCGCACCGGCCAGCAGCAGCTGGAAATCCTGCTCAACAGCATGCAGGAAGCAGTGCTTGCCGTCTCCGCCGATGGCAAGGTGCAATGGGCCAACCGCGTAATGGTCCGGCTGCTCGCTTCCGGCGTGCGGCTGGGAGCACCGGTAGTCGAGACCGTGCGCGACCCCGACTTCCTGCGGGCGATCACGGAAGCCATCGAGACCGGCGGCGTTCGCACCACGTCAGCGACTTCCATCCTGCCCGGCCGCTACTACAACGTGACTGCCGCGCCCATGCGGGGAGCCGGCGCGGTCGCCGTCTTATACGATGTCACAGAAATTGAGCGCGTCGAGAAGACCCGGCGCGATTTTGTGGCTAACGTCTCCCACGAGCTGCGTACTCCGCTGACCTCGATCCAGGGATACGCCGAGACATTGCTGGAATCGACGAACCAGGGCCCGGAGCGCGATTTCCTGGAGATCATCCGCAAAAATGCCGTACGCATGGCCAGCTTGACCGAAGACCTGCTCACTCTGGCGCGGGTGGAATCCGGAGAGGTGGCGTTCCGTTTCCGACCGGTGGCTCCGGCAGCCATGCTGGAGGAGGCGGCCAAGAGCTTCCGCGAAATGGCGCGCTCGCAGCGCGTGGACCTGGTGGTCGAAACCCCAGCCGAACGCTCTGTGAACGCCGATACGGACGCCGTCCACCAGGTGCTCGCCAACCTGATCGACAATGCCCTGAAATACGCCAGCGGTGGCGGCAAAATCGTCCTGGGTGCGCGCGATTCCGGGGCCTCGGTGGAGTTCTATGTGCGCGACTTCGGACCTGGGATCGCTTCCGAGCATCTGCCGCGCCTGTTCGAGCGCTTCTATCGTGTGGACAAGGCGCGCTCGCGCGAATCGGGAGGTACCGGTCTGGGACTGGCCATCGCCAAGCACATCGTGCGGGCCCACGGCGGAGTTATCCGCGCAGAAAGCGCGCTTGGGCACGGTTCGACCTTCCTGTTTACGCTGCCGGTCGCGCCCGTCGCGGGGGAGCAGTCGTAAGCGACAGGCGGATTCGCGGCGGCGAGCTTACTGGCTCCTGTTTGTGCTGTTTTCCTTGGTTTCCCGGTCGAATACCAGGATCTGGGTGAGCTGGCCTTGCGGGGCGGTGATCTGACGTTCGATGGTGAATGTCTGGCCGTCAGCCGAGAGCTTCCAGCGGCTGGTCCACTTGACCCCGGGTGCCGGATGGGCAGGGCGTGCCTTTTGCCGGGCCTCGAACACCAATACTGGTCCTTCCCAAAAGGCGCGTGTCCAGACCTCGGCCTCGTCGTTCGAATCCGTCACGTGTTCCTGCCCGTCGGTGGTGACCTCGACGCGGGTGGTTTTTGAATCCTGGGTATAGTCGAAGGCGATTTTGGCGCCGATGTGCCGGATCACGTACCCGGCCGACTCCGGTGCCGGCCCGCCGCCAAAATTGCTCTTCTCCGGGTCCAGCTTCCAGTAGCCGGAGAAGTTGGGCGCGGGCTGAGCAGCCAGGGATAGGGCAACCAGCAGCAGGACAATGCTCAACGACTTGGGAACGCGACTCACGCAGAAAGATTCTAACGCGTCTTTTTAACGGAGTCGAAAGTCGGTCGCGAGATCACGCCGGAGAAGTTGGAAAAGCACCAATATTGGCAGTCGTCGGCAGGCTGCGCGAGACGCGGGGCGAAGTTCTGTTTTCCACGGAGTCGGCCACGGCCACGCTGGCAATCGCGGCCAGCAACTCCAGCGCGTGTTCGTCGCTTTCGTCAAAGGCGTGCGGCTTGGTCGAGAACACCTCAAGAATCCCGATGGCATGGTTGCCACGATACAAAGGCACCAGCAGCACGGATCCCACGCCTCCCAGGCGGGCGCAGGCTTCGTGGTTAACGCGCGGATCGTTTCCGGAATCGTCACAACGCAAGGTCCGTCGGCTGCGCAGGCACTCTCCCGAGAGACCTGAATCGAGCGGCAAAGGAGCACCCAGCGGAGGCGCGGTGGGCCCGCTCATCGCCCAGCAGGTCATTTGTTCCTGAGCGCCGGTGGCAATGGCGGCCCCGGTCGAGGCGGTGATTTCCACTGCCCGTGCCGCCACCAGATTGAGAGCAGCCCTGAGATCGCTGGTTTCGGCCACCGCGCGACGCGTTTCAGCGATGGCCGCCAGACGGTGACCCTCCCGCTGGTTGGCACGCAAACGATTCTGCTGGTGCACAAAGGAATTGAAGAGGAGAGCGCGAAAGGTTTCCTGGTCCAGCGACCCGGTGAAGGCGCCGTCGCTTCTGGAGTCCTCAAGGTCTCGTTTGGACATGGTCACGGTCAGAGGTGGGACGCGCAGAGCACGACTCGCCCTGCTGCAACCGCCTGACGCCGTGGCAGAGGATCAGTCCACGGAGCCGATGGGCCGCAGGCGGAGAAGCCCAGAGCCTGAGACGTGCGGCAAAGCCTTTTTCTGGCTTGCTGGGCACTGCCTGGGAGGTACGCGGCGGCTACGGCCAAACGCGCGCGGCCTTGCCCGTCTCGGCAGCAATCACCGGCTCATTGTTCTGCTGGGTCGCGGAATAGGTCTTTGCCGGCGTGGGCGCAGCAACCTCTCGCACCGGTTCCTTGTCCTCCAGCATGGGAGCCACCACGCGGAGCGCCTCGATCTCCTTCTTCAAACGCTCAATCTCGAGCTCTTTCTGTCGCATTACATCGTAAATGTTCTTCATCTTGGGATGGCCTCGTTTCCGCGAATATAGCATCCCTGCCTGCTCTTTCAAATGGTTGAATTTCAACAGAAGGTGTTCTCGGCAGACTCAGGAGGGTGAAGCAACTGATCGCGACAGGGTGCGCGCATGCACCAAAAGAGTAAACAGGCCGCTCAGTGCCCGGCCGCAGCAGGCATTTTATTACCAGCCCGTAAGACGAAGGAATCGCGCACCACCCAGTTTGCCTCGCTGCCGCTCAAACTCAGCTTCAGCATTTGAAAGCGCAATTCATTGTGGTTCAGCGTAAAAGTGCAGATGTGGTAGGTCGGTCCGGGGTCCCGGTAGAAGTCGTCGGCGGACCGCGGGACCATGTAGGGTGTAGCTCCGCCGCCACCGCTCACCAGATAGGTCACACCATTGCGCTCATAGCGCTCGTAGTTGTGCACGTGCCCTGCCAACACGATAATCCGCGCCCTCATGCTGTGCTGATATTTCTCGAGCAGCGACCCCAGTTCCTGCTCCTGCGGGCGCACCGAGTGGCCCCCGCCCAACGTGTTGTCGTGGGAGTGGCTTAGCAGCGGATGATGCAGCGCCACCAGCACGAAATCAACGTCCGGCGGCAGCGCCGTGAGTCCCTGCTCCAGCCACTGGAACTGCTGGCTGCCGGGGCCGTCTGCCGAATTGCTGTCCAGCACGAAAATCAGCAGATTGGCAGCCCGCGCCGAGTACCACCGCCGGCCCTCGAGGCGGGGAAATCGTTGAAAATAATTCTTGAGCGCGACCGCCTCTGCCCTTCGGACGTCGTGATTGCCCAAAGCCGGGATCAGTTCGATGTTCGCTTCCCGCAACTCTGCGGTCTCCGCGTCGAAAACCTTCCAGTCCTCGGCGTCTGAGCCGTTCATCACCAGGTCGCCGCTAATCACGACGAACGCCGGCTTTTCCCTGGCGATGCGCGCGATCTCAGCCCTGCGCGCGATGGGATTGGAATTCTGATGGTCGGAAGTATCGGTGAACCGTATGTCCCCGTATCCGACGAAGGTGAAGGGATAAGCGGGCGTAGCCAGCACCAGGTCCGGCTTCCACGGAGTGCCAGGCGCCTGGGACGGCGCGGGAGCCGCGTACGCGGCAGCTACTACCGCAAGCAGAATCAGACTAACACCTGTCGGTCCCAGGCTCCGGCCGCTCACCGCGCCCTCGCCAGGACGAGGGTAATATCGTCGGGCTGTTCGCCGGGGCCGATCCACTCGCTCACTGCCGAGGTAACCAGCTCCGAGATGCGAGCCAACGGCAGATGGCGGTGACCGAGCACGATCTCGATCAGGCGCTCCTCCCCAAACTCGCCAAACTCATTCTCAGGCTCCGTAACTCCGTCGCTGAAGGCCAGAAAAATGTCGCCCGGGCGCAGGTCAATGGGGCGTTCTTCGTAACCCTGGTCATCGAACAGGCCGATCACCAGGCCGGGCGTGTCCAGTCTCCGCAGCGAGCCGTCATGTCCCAGGACGACGGGCGGCAGATGTCCAGCGTTCGAATAGGTGAGCGTGCCTGAGCGCCCGTCGTATACGCCCAGAAAAAGCGTAGCGTACTTTTCCGCCGGGGTGCTGCGATACAACTGGCGATTAAGAAGAGTCAACACCTGTGCCGGCGAGAACTCGCCGTTGCCGGCCGCCCGCGGCCCAAATGCGTGGTCGGGGGTGCGGGAGCTGCCTCCGGCAACCACCAGATGCGCGGACATCGCCGGCACCCGTCCGAACTCATAAGCGCGGACCGCGGAGTGAATCGTGGCCATCAGCAGCGCAGCCGAGATTCCTTTACCGCTGATATCGCCCACGGAGATCCCCAGGCGGTTTGGTCCATAGGGCAGAAAGTCGTAGTAATCGCCGCTGACGGTCCGTGCCGGGCGGCAAACGCCGTGGACCTCCAGCGACTCCAGGTCTGATGTCCCTTTCGGAAACAACTGCGCCTGTACTTCCTGCGCGATGGCGAGTTCGTTCTCCAGGCGGTGTTTTTCCCTTTGTTCGGCCATCAGCATTTCCAGCGACTCGCTCATGGAATTGAACGAACCTTCCAGCGCCGCCAACTGGTCCTGGGAGGTGACTTCGATGCGATGTTTCAAGTCGCCGCGATTGATGTGCTGGGTCGCCTCATAAAGCTCGGCCACGGATCGCGTCATGGTTCGGGTCAAACCTACGCCCACGGCCAGGGCGACCAGTTCGATGATGGCAAAAACGATGGCCAGGGCGATGAGCAGCGTCCAGATAGCGGTGCCGAACTCCACCATGGTTTGGAACAGCCGCGAATAGAGCAGCGACGGACGGGTGGTTGCCCGTAAGGCGATGCGCGCGTGCTCGCCCGTATCCCAGTCAACCACTGGCAAAGGAGCGAAAAAAGTGACCTTGCGGTCGAGGCGCCGGCTTTGGGGCGGTAGCGAACCTCCCGAGATGCGGGGCAGCCGTGCCTCCTTCGGTTTGTCGTCGGTGTCGATGCTGATCTCGGTAGTGGGTCGGTCGCCAAGGGCGCGGCTGTGGATCAAGCTGCCAGGATAGATCGCGACCTCGCCAATATCGGAAGCTATCCGCTCCAGCAGCGCGCCATCCACAGGCATGCTGGAAAGGACGGTCAAGGACGCTCCGCCGGTAGCCACGGTGCTGACGGCTCGCAGATAGAGTCCAGTTTCGTCACGGACGATTCCCTCGAAATTCGCTCCGAGCCAGGGGGGAAGCGGGCCCACGCGCCGCTGGCCGCCGGGTGCGTAGAGCTCGATCTGCTGCCCGCGTCCGGGCTCCCCGGCAACCCCGGTTTTGGTTGGTGGGCGGTACCAGGCGACCACCTCGGCCGTCTGCATGTGTTCGTCGGGGCGGAACTCCTGCGAAGCCAGCAGATCCTTGCTGGTGGGCATGCCCCGGACACGCGCCACTGTGGCCAGCTCTGTCGCCATTGCTGAATTTGCCGCTTCCAGCGTCTGCAGCTCAGAATTCAGGTCGGAGCTGGCAAGAAAAGTTGCGAATTGGCCGGAGAAGAGATACCCGGCAATCACGGCCATCATCAGCACCAGCACCAGCGGAATGACACCGATGAAGGTATAGGTGACGATCAGGCGGTTACGCAGCCGCCACATGAACCGGCGCCGGAACCAGCGCATGCCCAGGATGAGTCCCAGCACAATCAGGGCGGTGGTGAGCAGCACGACCCACACGCTCAAGGCTCCGCCGTTGCGTCCCGCGGAGAGCCGACCCAGCCCGTAGACAAAAAGATCCAACAGCAGCAGATAGAGCGTGAATCGGCCTAACCCGCTCGCGGGCGCCAGGCGCGCCAGCTTGCGGAGAAAAGAGTTATGGGATGGGCCTTGCATCGGGACGCTGTTAGTGAGCCTCTGCCGATTATAGACGCACGGCAGCGGCCGTCATGCCGTATGTCGGCCCACTCTTCGTCGAGATACGACTCCAATGATGCTGAGGTTCTGCGTAAAATACCCGGGTGGCCAAGGCGCCTTGTTTTCAACTCGGCAGCCGTGCGGTGCATAAATGACCGCCCGCAAGTACCGAATCATGGTGGTCGACGATGACGAGTCGGTGCTGACCACCTATCGCTTGATTCTTGAGCAGAATGGTTACGAGGTGGCCGGCGCTTCTTCTTTTGATGAGGCGCTGCGTGTCCTGGAGACCTCGAAAGTCGACTTGCTGCTTTGCGACCTTTCGCTGGGGGATGAAGGCACAGGATTCGATGTAATCGAGCATGCGTTACGCGTGCAGCCGGGATTGCCGTCGCTGCTGCTGACCGGCTACATCGGTCAAGACATCAGCGACCGCGCTCGAAGTCTCGGCAGTTTGGCCCTTTCCAAGCCCATTGCGATTCAGGAATTTCTCGGCGTCATCCGCGCCCATCTGGAGAACAGGCCTGGGCAGGCCCAAGCCATCGGCCAGTAGCTGTAATCCCTGGGAATCCGACTGACAACTCCCTGCAAGCGACGAGCGACCGATAACTGAACTACAATCTCTCCGTGTCCCGGCTGAACCCCCTCCTGATTCTGGTCCTCCTCGCTTCAGGGCTATCCACACAAGCGCAGCAACCGCCCAAGCCGGGAGACATGCCTGTGCGGGTTACTTATCTGAACGTCTGTGCGCCCAGTGACAGCGACAAACAAGAAATTGTTTCCGTGCTCGACCGCATTCCTGCTGCTCCCCGCTTCGGGCCGGAGTTCGAGATCGCCCGCGGACGCACAGCGGCTCCCGACTCGCCCATGGCTTCCTGGGTGCGGGTGCGCCGCGAGTTTCCTGCAGACTCGCCTTTAACCAATGCCCAGTACTCGGTCAGCCTGAATTCGAAGGACATCATCGAGACCGTGGTTTTCCGCTGGCGCGAGCCCAAGGACGTGATGCAGGTCTCGATCGAAGATAGCGTCTCCACCGTGGCCAGTCCGGCCGCGGTGGTCTCTACCGATACGCCGGCCAGCCGCATCCGGGTTGAACGCTTCGGCAAGTCTTCGCTGGGTCTGTCGCGCTGCGCTGAGGTCGATCAGACTTCGTACGAGAGCGTGTTTGCCGCCGCCAGCCGCGTGATGGGCCGCTACCGGACAGCGCTGGGCGTCCGCGACAGCGTTCCGGCGGAGTTGCGGCGGTTGGGCTTGGGTGATCCCCACCCGGCCCGGAGCCAGAAGCCAAAGGTCAAGAGCCAATAACCCGCTGCGCCCTTTGCATCATTCCAGCGAGCCGTTAATCTAAGGAACCATGGAAATAAGAAATACTGTAATCATAGGGTCCGGCTGCTCCGGACTGACGGCGGCAATCTATGCCGCGCGCGCCAACCTGAAACCGCTGGTGCTCCAGGGACACGAGCCTGGAGGACAGCTCTCGCTCACCACCCTGGTGGAGAATTTTCCAGGTTTCCCGGAAGGCATCCAGGGACCAGAGCTGATCGAGAACATGAAGGCGCAGGCGGCGCGCTTTGGCGCCGAGTTCGAGACCGCACACGTCCGCCGCGCCGACCTGAGCAAGCGTCCCTTCGCGCTGCACGTCATGGGAGGCAAGCCGCCGATTGAGGCCCGCACGCTCATCGTGGCAAGCGGCGCCACCGCGCGCTGGCTCGGCCTGCCCCATGAACAGGCGCTCATCGGACACGGCGTCTCGTCCTGCGCCACCTGCGATGGCTTCTTTTTTTCTGGCAAGGAAATTGTTGTGGTGGGCGGCGGCGATTCGGCCATGGAGGAAGCCCTGTTCCTCACCCGCTTCGCCAGCAAGGTCACTGTGATTCACCGCCGCGACCAGTTCAGGGCCTCCAAGATTATGCTCGATCGCGCTCAGAGCCATCCCAAGATTCACTTCATCACCGATACAGTCGTGGAGGATGTCTACGACGTCGACAAGAACGAGGTGACGTCGCTGAAGCTGCGTAACGTGCGCACTGGGCACATCCACACCCTCGCAACCAGCGCTTTGTTCCTCGGCATCGGGCATGTACCTAATACGGCGATTTTCGACGGTCAACTCGTTACTGACGCCGACGGCTACCTCATGACGCGCGACTACGTGTTTACCGGCATCGCCGGAGTTTTTGCCTGTGGAGACGTGGCCGATCGCCGCTATCGCCAGGCCATCACCGCCGCCGGCACGGGCTGCATGGCGGCCATTGAGGTGGAGAAGTTTCTCGAAGAGCAGGGAAAGTGACGTATTGGGTCAGTCAATTTCCTGGAAATTCGACTGTGCCTTCAGCTTCCACCGGTTCGCCGTTGCATGTGGCCGGCCTGTAGCGCCACCGGCGCAGCGCATTGACGGCCTTGGAGTCGGCCGCGCGCCCTGCGCTGTTGACGACAGCCATCCTGTGCAACCGGCCGTCGACACCGATCACAAAGCGGATCTTCACGCTCGCTTTTCTAGACTTTTGCAGAGCCGGCAATGGCGTTGCGAGAGGTCGTGGAGGCCGCATCGCGCAAGCCGCATGACTTTCGAGTGGCGGCGTCCAATCGGCATCGGAAACTGCGCTGGGCCGTAGATGAGGGCCAAGTCTTTGCGGCGGAATGGATGCCGCGCAGACGCCGGCCACCAACAAAACAGCGCAGACATGGCAGCGGACTGGCAGGCGCATCAAGACTGTCCCCGAGAGGCCGAGCCCTATCTCGTGCAGTCCGCATACCAACAGGCCATGCGCCTAAGGTGAGGCGAATGCAGCATTTAGGTCATTGCTAGCGGCGCGAAGGTGCAACGCCTTGCACATCCCGGCCTGCAAGGCGACGTCCGGGACACGGGCACATATCACCTTCGCCACGTCGTAAGCCGTTTTACGATGTGGTACAAGAGGCCCTTATGGACAAGCCCACTTCCATCCGCCGTCCCGGCAGGCCATCGGGATGTTGAGAGCGTTTTTCGTCTGGCTTTCCGAAAGCCGCGCGTTGCGGGCAGTGGCTGAGCGATCGTCGATCGGCCAGCGCACATCAAGCCGCTTCGTGGCCGGTACCACGATAGAGGCTGTGATGGCGGCCACCCGCAGCATGAATGACCTCGGCCTTACGGTTTCAATCGACAATCTGGGCGAAAACGTCACCAATCCCGACGAGGCCCGGCAGAGCGCGGCGCTCTATCACCGGTTGCTGGACGAGATCACCGCGCGCAGCCTGAAGGCGAACGTGAGCCTCAAGCTCACCCATATGGGGCTCGATATTGATGAGAAGCTGGCGCACGAGAATGTGTGCGCTCTGGTGGCGCATGCCGTCGGCTGCCACAACTTCATCCGCGTGGATATGGAAGGGTCGCCCTACACACAGAGAACGCTTGATTTCGTGAGGGAACTGCACCGCGTCCCCGGGCACGAAGATTCCGTCGGCGCTGTCATTCAGTCCTACATGCGCCGCAGCCGGCGCGACGTTGAAGATCTGCTGGCCGAGCGTATCCGCATTCGCCTGTGCAAGGGCGCGTACAAAGAGCCGCACGAACTTGCCTTCCAGAGGAAGTCAGAAGTGGACGCGAACTACCTGGAGTTGATGAAGGTGCTGCTGAAGAGCGGGGTCTATCACGGCATTGCGACTCACGACGAGAAGATCATCGTGGCGACCGAGGCTTTCGCACGCGCGGAGAAGGTCCCGCCCGATGCTTTCGAGTTCCAGATGCTCTACGGCATCCGCCGTGACCTGCAGCAGAAGCTGGTGCGCGACGGCTGGCGCATGCGCGTCTACATCCCTTTCGGCACGGAGTGGTATCCCTACCTGATGCGGCGTCTGGGGGAGCGTCCGGCCAATGTGTTCTTTATCGCCAGGAACTTGGTGCGGCGCTAGTCGGTGTCTGCGTCAGCGCTCTGCACCGTGGAAGCACCGGCCGCCAAGCCCCGCTTACTGCGGTGGTTTCTCTATTGCCTTGTTTGTTAACATAGCCGAATGTCGCGCCGTGACCCAGCCCCGCTGGCGCAGGCCTTTGTCCTCCTTGTGGGTCAGGAGGTCGAGGACGAGCGCGTCGACTTGGCGCGTGCCGCCCTCACCATCGCCCAGACCGAATATCCTGATTTGGACGTGGACACATACTGCGGTCGCATTGAGAGCCTGGCGCAGCGGGTAAAGCAGCAAGTACCCTCCCTTGGCGATCCTTCCGAGTCCATCGGCGCGCTGAATCGCGTGCTGTTCGAGGAAGAGGGCTTCCGCGGCAATGCTGAGGATTATTACGATCCCCGAAACTCGTTCCTGAACGACGTGCTCGACCGCAAGCTGGGCATTCCGATCACCCTGGCAGTCGTGTACATGGAAGTTGCGCGCCGGGTGGGCTTCCCGCTGGTCGGCGTGGGCATGCCCGGACACTTTCTGCTCAAACACTACGACATCGAAGGCCGCGAGATCCTTGTCGATCCATTCAACCGCGGCGGGGTCCTGACCGCCATGGACTGCCAGCGCCGCCTGGACCAGATCTACGGCGGCCAGATGCCGCTGCAGCCCGAATTCCTCATGGCCGTCAGTCGGCGACAAGTGCTCGTCCGCATGCTCAATAATCTGAAGTCGATCTACCTCTCGTCGCGTAATTTCCGCAAGGCACTGCCTGTGGTGGACCTCATTCTGGCCGTCTACCCGCGCTCACCCGAAGATGTGAAACAACGCGCCATGCTGCGCTGGAGCCTGGGTCAGAGCCGAGGCGCGCTCGCTGACCTGGAGGATTATCTGAAGATGTCGCCCGATGCTTCCGACGCCGATGAAATCCGGCAGACGGCGGCCTCGCTCCGGCGAATGATGGCTACCATGAATTAAATCGACGGGGATTGCCGGTACTCACGTACTAGCGCTGGCCGGGCTCCAATTGCGCGAGTCCGCGGACCAAATCCTGCTCCTGCGGGGAGAAGCGGCGCCGGAATTGAGGAGAATTCAGCATGCGTTCGCGCTCGGCAGGGCTCATTCCGCCCAGTTGTCTTGCGGCCTGGCGCACGGCCATGCGGCGATCATCGGGCAGGTCTCGCATCTGACCATAGAGGTTGCGCACTTGCTGCCGCTCGGGCTGCGGCAGGTGTTCGAAGGTTTCCATCCGTTCCAGAATTCTCTGCCGCTGCTCCGGCGGCCGGCTATTGAAGTTGCGCAGCCCATTGACGAGCTGCTCCTGTTTTTCCGGCGGAAGCTGCCTGAAACCAGGATCGTTGCGCAGGGCTCTTTCCTGTTCAGCCGGAGGCAAGTTCTGGTGGTTGCGGAGCCATTCTCCGCGATGCGGGCCCGGGCCCTTGAAGTAGCCGCCCTGGCCGCCCTGGTTCGCATTGCGGCCACCCCACTTCCCCTGGTTCTGTGCCAGCGCTCGCGGGACTCCCGCGATGCCGACCAGCAGGACCGCAACCGCCAGTATCGTAATGGATCTGATCTTCAGCACGTGATTACGGATTCGCCGTTCCCGCCTCCGTCCCCAGGTCATCCAGCATGTCGAAGTTGGCATACATATCACCGTCGTGCTCGAGTTCCTGCAAGTCGCTCACCGCAGTGCCGGTTTGAACCACGCTCGGGGGATTTGGGGCCTTCGCGATTTCCTGGTGATCCGGCGCATTGCGGAACAGGGCAATGCTTGCCATCATCAGCACGGCCAGGGCGAAGGCGACAGCCGGTCCGCGCAGCCACTCCAGCCAGCTGCGGGGTTCGGCTGCGGCCTCGCGCACACGCGCCCGCAACCGGGAATCGAAGTAAGGCGACGGCTCAGGCACCTGCCACTCGTCCAGCAGCGCCATGGTCTGGCGCATGGATTCCAGTTCCCGGGCGCAGCTCGCGCAGGAGCTCAGGTGCTCGTCAAGTCCAGCTACCGAGTTCTCCTGGGCCGCATCCAGCATGTGTTCGCGTACTTCCTTGCACGTCATAACTCCCCCATCACAAAAACTTCTCGAGCTTCACTCTCAGCGTCTCGTAGGCGCGGAACAGCAGCGACTTCGTCGCGGACTCGCTCAGCTTCAGCACGTCCGCGATCTGCCTGTAGTCCATATTCTGATACTTATGCATGATTACTGCCAGCTTCTGCCGCTCGGGCAGCGATTCTATCTCCTTGCGGATGGCCGCCAGCCGCTCCCGCCGCAATAGCTTCTGTTCCACCGTCGTTTCCGGATCGGCGACGTCGATGGTCAGCCCCGTCTCCGGATCGGGCTCATCCAGGCTGGTGCCTGAGCGCTCCGCTTTCGTGTCGCGAGCGTGATTCACCGCCAGATTAGTGGCGATCCGATACAACCAGGTTGTGAACTTGGCGTCTGCCGCATAAGTGGTCCGCGAGCGGTACACCCGCAGAAACACCTCCTGCGCCAGTTCTTCTGCCACCCCGGAGTTGTGAGTCATGCGGTACATGAAGCTCACCAGCGGACGCCGGAATTTCTCCACCAGGTAATCGAAGGCGGTATCGTCCCCCGCCGCGACACGCAGCATCACCTCGGCGTCGCTGAGCAGGTTCAAGGCCGCTGGGGTCGCGGCCATCGGTACCCCCTCCCCGGCCAGTCTGGCACCGGCAGCGGCGCCGGCCGGCAGTTCCTGGCTTAGCGCTATGCTGCTCACACCCCTACTAACCCGCTGGCGGGACAAAAGTTGCATCGTTTTCGGCTCGTCGGAAGGGTCACTATCCCGAGACATTACAAGGATTTTCGCAGAGTTCTAGCGTTTTGGGGAGAGGCGGATAGTATCTCCGGCTAAGTGTCTGTAATTGCGGGCTTTGGTCTCGTTGGCAGTTGAATGCCATGTACCACTGGCCACCCGTGGCGGGAAATGTGCGGCGCGGGCGGCGCTCTTGAAAAGGTCCGGTACCGCTCCGTATACTCCCCACCAGTGCGGGTTCGAATCAGGATCGCATTCCAGCACAGAACGCACAAGCCAGCAAGCAGCCGCCGCGATTTCACGCTTGTGGCCGGAATTTTGTCAACCCGCATGACGAATGCCCGAGAGCGTCGGCTGGCCCGATGAGGCGATTTTCGAACAGATGATGACAGCCCCCGTCCTGAGATCGCCTGGCATCTCCGTGGTGGTTCCCGTTTACAACAGCGCCGCCACTCTGGGAGAACTGGTGTCTCGCCTGGAGCAGGTCGTAGGCGGGCTGGCCGACCGCTTTGAACTGGTGCTCGTAAACGATGGCAGTACGGATCGCAGTTGGCTGGTGCTTCGCGAGCTGGAGCAGTCGCACGAGTCAGTCCACGCCATTGACCTGATGCGGAACTACGGCCAGCACAATGCCATACTCTGCGGCATCCGAGCTTCCCGCTTCGAGGTTATCGTTACCCTGGATGATGACCTGCAGAACCCTCCCGAGGAGATTCCGCTCCTGCTGGACAAAATGGCGGAAGGATATGACGTGGTCTACGGTACGCCAAATCAGCGGCAGCATGGGTTCTGGCGGACTCTTGCCTCCAAGGTGACCAAGTGGGTGTTACAGGGGGCTATGGGGGCCGAGGTCGCACGCAAGGTCTCGCCCTTCCGCGCGTTCCGGCTTGCCATACGTGAAGCTTTCGCGTCCTACAGCGCGCCGTCCGTCTGCATCGATGTTCTGCTCACCTGGGGAACCGGCCGCTTTGCCGCCGTTCCGGTACGTCATGAGGCGCGGCGCAGCGGCGCCTCCGGGTACACCGTTCGTCGCCTGATAATGCACGCAATATCCATGATGACGGGTTTCAGCACCCTGCCGCTGCAGCTCGCGAGCATTGTGGGATTTGTCTTCACGCTTGTCGGGCTTGCGCTCCTGGTCTTCGTATTGGCGCAATACTGGATCCACGGAGGCAGCGTGCCCGGTTTTCCGTTCCTTGCTTCTGTTATCGTCATCTTTTCCGGGGCGCAACTGTTCGCATTGGGCATCATGGGCGAGTACCTGGCCCGCATGCACTTCCGCATGATGGACCGGCCCAGTTACGCGATCCGCGAGGTGGTGGGAGAGGAGCGCGCCCGGAGTGCGAATTCCGCTCTGGCCGGTGGCGCGCCGGCCTTCTCTCCAGCGCGATCCCAGGGGATCTGATGGCGGATGAAGTCGGCGGCGCTCCTCTGTGCCAATATCTGGATTGGGACTCAACTTTTTTCGGCTACAGGATCGCTCGGGTGCTGGGCAACAGGCTTACGGAGCAGTCGGTCCGGCAGATCCGAAAATGGTGCGATACTCAGAAGATCGATTGCCTGTATTTTCTGGCCGACTCTGACCATCCCGAAACCGTAAGCCTCGCGGAGCAGGCGCGCTTCCATCTGGTGGACGTTCGTGTCACTCTGGCTATAAAGCTCGACAGTTCATTGGGCGCGGGGGCGGCCCAGGCTTGCGTGCGCCACTTCAAAGCGGAGGACCTCCCCGTGTTACGGGCCATAGCCAGAGTGAGCCATCGCGACTCACGTTTCTATTACGATCAAAACCTGCCCCAGTCGCGTTGCGACGCTCTGTATGAGGCTTGGATAGAAAACAGCACTCAGGGATATGCCCAGACCGTGCTGGTGGCGGAAGTTAGCAATCGGCCCGCCGGCTATATCTCCTGCCATGTGGGGTCCCCCGGCCAGATTGGATTGTTCGCGGTCGCCGCTGAAGCGCAAGGCCAGGGCCTCGGCCAGCAACTTGTATTGGCTGCATTTTGCTGGTTCCTGGACCACAAGATTTCTGAAGTATCCGTGGTGACGCAAGGTCGCAATATTCGAGGGCAGCGCTTGTACCAGAGCTGCGGATTCTCCGCACGTTCCCTGCAGCTCTGGTATCACTACTGGCCCCGCGCACAAAGTCCAGATCGCATATGAACCAGCGCATCCCTTTTAACAGGCCCGGAATCGCGGGTAACGAATTTCGCTATATGGCCGAGGCCATCGCGCGAGGACATATCTCCGGCGATGGAGAATTCACGCGCAAATGCAGCGCCTTCTTCGAGCAGGAATTCGGGCTGCGCAAGGCCCTGCTGACGACCTCATGCACACACGCTCTGGAGGTGGCTGCTTTCCTGCTCGACATTCAACCCGGCGATGAAGTGATCATGCCGTCGTTTACCTTTGTGTCCACCGCAAACGCTTTCGTTCTGCGTGGCGCGCGTCCCGTGTTCATCGATATCCGCCCGGATACGCTCAACCTTGATGAGCGCAAACTGGAGAGACTCATCTCGCCGCGCACCCGCGCCATCGTGCCTGTTCACTACGCCGGCGTGGGATGCGAAATGGACGCAATCTTGAAGATCGCTGAGCGACACAAAATCCCGGTGGTTGAAGACAATGCGCACGGGCTCTTCGGCAAGGTTTGCGGCAAGTACTTGGGGACACTCGGTTGTCTTGCGGCCCAGAGTTTCCATGAAACCAAGAATTTCACCTGCGGCGAGGGTGGGGCACTTTTCATCAACGACGCGCGCTATGCCGAGCGCGCCGAGATCATCCGCGAGAAGGGAACCAACCGCAGCCAATTCTTTCGCGGCCAGGTGGATAAGTACACTTGGGTCGATGTCGGCTCGAGTTACCTGCCTTCCGATCTGCTGGCCGCCTTTCTTTATGCGCAGCTGGAAGCTCGTAAGGAAATTCAATGCAAGCGCCAGCGGATTTGGGAGTATTACCGGCAGCGCCTCGATGGATGGGCGCAAACGCATGGGGTCCAGCTGCCATTCGTGCCCGACACTTGCGAGCAGCCGTATCACATGTTCTATCTGATTGCGCCATCGCTCGCCTGGCGCCAGGCGCTCATGTCGCATCTGGCGGCGCGACAGATCCACAGTGTTTTTCACTACGTGAGCCTGCACCTGTCTCCAATGGGAAGGCGCTTTGGCGGAAAGCCGGGGGACTGTCCAGTCACTGAGTCGGTAAGCGACCGCCTGCTGCGGCTGCCCTTCTACAATGACCTCGCCGAGGCCGACCAGGCCCGCGTAGTCGAGGCGGTCGTGGAATTCCACGGGTAAAAGGGAACGATTGAGCATGCCGAGGCTTCGCTCGCTGCTGTCGCTGCCCAGCGCCTACCGGCTGTTTTGGAATGCCATCGGCGGACGCGCCTACATCAGGACGCTGATCGGCGAGTACGTCAAACCGCAGCCCGGCAATCGCATTCTGGATATCGGCTGCGGACCGGGACATGTCCTGCCGTATCTGCCTGAGGTCGAGTACACAGGCTTCGACCTGAGTCCGCAATACATCGAGACCGCTCGCCAGCTCTTCCCTAAAGCTACTTTTGTTTGTGCGCGGGTGAGCCAGTACACGCTGACCCGGCGCTCGTATTTCGATATCGTTCTGGCGCTCGGCGTCATCCACCATCTTGACGATGCGGAAGCCCTGCAGCTCTTCCAGATCGCTCGCGAGGCACTGCAGCCAGGCGGCCGGCTGGTTACACTGGACGGCGCTTTCGTGCCTGGCCAGTCAGCAGTCGCACGCTATCTCGTCCGGCACGATCGTGGACACTTCATGCGCAGCGAGGAAGGTTATGTACAGCTCGCCAGAAAAGTCTTCCCTAACGTGGATGCCTTCATTCGGCAGGACTTGTTGCGCATTCCTTATACTCACATCATCATGAAGTGCGCCGCTGCATCAGCGGCGCCGACCGCTGCAGGCAGCTCTCAATGACTACCGCCGTAACCGCGCCGTCCTCCTATCCTGATGACGAAGTCCTCTTCCGCGAATTGGTGGTGGCCGAAGATCGTCACTTCTGGTTCCGGGCGCGCAACCGGGTGATTGCGGCCATGCTGCGCCGGGTAGCGCCTGCCCTTCCAGCCGCCTTTCGTACGCTCGAGATTGGTTGCGGAACCGGCAATGTGCTGCGCGTGCTTGAAGAGACTTATGGTGCGGACAGGGTTATTGGCATGGATATGTTTCAGGGTGCACTCCGCCATGCGCGCCAGCGCACGCACTGCGGGTTAGTTCAAGGAGATATGCATCTCCCCCCCTTCGGCGCTCGATTTCACCTGATTGGCATGTTCGACGTCGTAGAGCATTTTGAAGATGACAACCGGTTGCTGACCGACGCGCATTCCTTGCTCCAGCCCGGAGGCGTACTGCTGCTCGCAGTTCCTGCCCACATGAGTCTTTGGAGCTATGCCGATGAGTTCGCCGGACATCAGCGTCGCTATGACCTGCGTGAGTTAGAAACCAAGCTCACTGCGGCGCATTTCAAGGTTCAATACATCAGCTACTTCATGGCAGCAACGTTTCCGGTGATGTGGCTCAAGCGCAGGACCACTTCATGGGCACATAGGCGTTACACACCCGCGCAAGCCAGGGATCTTTTCCTTGCCGAGTTGCGTCCCGTGCCAATCGTAAACCGAGTTCTGGGCTGGCTTGGCGGGAAGGAGGCGGCCCTGATTGGTGCGGGTCGCAGGCTCCCGTTTGGGACTTCGCTTCTGGCCGCCGCGGTGCGCTCCGGAAACTAGCGGCCGAATCAGGTGGCTCGTTGCTTGCGGGCCAGGGTCCGCTCCCGGTCGCCATAGTGGCGGGAGAAGTATTCGCGATAGGCGCCGCTCCGCATCTCATCCAACCACTCGCGATTTTCACGGTACCAGCGGATGGTATCGGGCAGGCCGCGCTCAAACGTCCACTGGCGCGTCCAGCCTAGCTCCGACTTGATCTTGTTGCAGTTCATGGCGTATCGACGGTCGTGCCCGGGTCGGTCGCTGACAAACTGCACGAGCGTCCGTGGCCGCCCCATCAGATCGAGAATGCGCCATGCCACCTGCAGGTTCTCGATCTCAAACTCGCCGCCGATGTTGTAGATTTCACCCTCCCTGCCGTGATGCAAGACAGCGTCCAGCGCCCGGCAATGATCTTCAACGTGCAGCCAATCGCGGATGTTCCTGCCGTCGCCGTATAACGGCAGCGGTTGGCCAGCCATGGTCTGCGCGATCATCAGGGGGATGAACTTCTCGGGAAACTGGAAAGGTCCGTAGTTATTGCTGGAGCGGGTGATGATGGCCGGCACGGCATGCGTGCGCATTGCCGCCCGGACCAGCAGATCGGCCGCCGCCTTGGTGGCAGCGTAGGGACTGTTCGGTAAGAGTGGCGAGTTTTCGTCGGACGTTTCTTCCGGCCCCAAGCTGCCATATACCTCGTCGGTGCTTACCTGCACGAATCGAGGGACGCCCCCGCGCCGGCATGCGTCCAGCAAACGGAAGGTGCCGACCACGTTGCTGCTTACGAATACGCTGGCATCCTCGATGCTGCGATCTACGTGGCTTTCGGCAGCCAGGTTCAGCACCACGTCAGCGCCGCGCACGGCATCGTTGATTTCCGGGTCGCAGATATCCAGACGCACGAACTGAAAACGCGGATTCGAGCGCACGTCTTTCAGGTTGCTGAGATTGCCGGCATAGGTGAGCTTGTCGACTACTACGATGTCATAAGCAGGATGCTCCTCCAGCATGTAGCGGACAAAGTGCGACCCGATGAAGCCCGCCCCGCCGGCGATGAGAATCCTCACCTACCGTCCTCCCGTGCCGGACGCGGCCGTGACCTCAGCCTGCCGCATTACCTTTTCACGCACCAGTGAGCCGGCATGCCAAAGAGACTCGAAGGTACCGGCGTCGGTCCACCATCCTTCCAGTACGTCGTAAGTGAGCTTGCCGTCAGCAATGTAGGAGTTGTTGACGTCGGTGATCTCGTACTCACCACGCGCGGAAGGCCGCAGCTTGCGGATGCGATCGAAAACTGTGCCGTCGTAGAAGTAGATTCCGGTCACGGCATAGCGCGACTTGGGTCGCTTTGGTTTCTCCTCAATACGAACGATGCGTCCGTTGTGGAATTCCGGAACTCCGAAGCGCTCGGGATCAGTCACTTCCTTGAGCAGGACCTTGGCGCCGATCTGCCGGTCAAAGTCCTCGCGTGCGGCCGCAATGCTGCCACCAATGATATTGTCGCCCAGGATTACGCAGATTTTTTCTCCCCCGGCGAATCCCTCGGCGAGCCGCAAGGCATCCGCGATGCCGCCTTCGCCTTCCTGGTACGCATACTGAAGCCGCTTCAATCCCGAGTCATGGCCATCGCCGAGGAGGCGAGAAAAGTCAGCCGCGCTGGCGCGGCCAGTGACGATCAGGACGTCCACGATCCCCGCCGATACCAGTGTCTGCATCGGGTAGAAGATCATGGGCTTGTCGTACACCGGCAACAGGTGCTTGTTGGTGACGCGGGTGAGGGGAAGCAAACGCGACCCGATTCCACCGGCCAGAACAACTCCCTTGATCATTCCTTTCCCTCGCGGTTTCGGGGCAAGATGCGCTGGGCATCACTATACCCCGTCCGCACCGGCCGTTCGCAACTTTCAAGCCAGCCCCTCCCCCGACCGCCTACGGAAAATCCTGCGAGGAACTACAGTCGTTCCGGGATTGGCCTGCCGCAGCCGACCTCCCACTCTGTGGAAAACAAATGTCTCTCTCTCTGTCACCCAACCGCGTGTTGTTCTGCTGGAAGCAAAATGCTCGCCCTCCCAGACCCAACCTTGCTGGGCAAGTGCTGGCCCAGCGCTAACACCAGCACTTGCCTCTTGCCTTTGCTCATGGCAGGTGTAAACAGGCGGCAGGACTAGAGGGCGCAACCCAGCGCAGACTATCGGACCAAATGATTGCAATAGAGAAGGAACGCATTCAGTCGGCCCTCGCCGCATGCAAGGGCCGTGTCTCCGGGCCGTCAGGTGCAGCCACGAAGCTGGGGCTGCCGCCGTCAACACTGGACTCTCGGATCAAAGCGCTTCAGATCGACAAGCGGCGCTTTCAGGTCGACTAGCGGTCAGCCTTTCAGTCACTATCCTGTGTGCGGACGGTCACTGCCCAGAGCGACAAAGCCGGATATTGTGAGAATGGCTTTGGTCCTGGCGGGCTCGATCAAGAATTGCTTCCGACCAAGACAGCGAGGCTAGGAGGCATGTCATGTTGCCGGTATTCTGGCTCCTGTTCCTCCTCGTGGGGGTGTGTCTTTTTGTCTTGATCCTGGTCCCTTTCGGGATGCGGTTCTACAGTGACATTCGCAGCGGCCGCGCCGTGACCTGTCCAGAGACTCACCAGCAGGTCGCGGTGCGATTCGATGCGTTGCGCGCAATCGTGGGTCAGATGACTGGCAAGCCTGCTTTGCGTCTCGCGGATTGCACGCGATGGCCCACGCGTTCTGATTGCGGCCGGGAATGCATTTCCGAGGCGCTGCGAACAGCGCCCTATACCAGGGGAGAGGTCAAACTGCCGAGAACCAAGCGGGTCTACCACCTTCCAGTACTGGCAGCCGCTTTTCTGGCATGGGTGTTGGGAGCACTCTGGCATTCGCAATACGTGTTTCGGGGGCGCTGGACGCAAGCGGTTGGAATCAGGGAATCCGACCTGC
>Ga0187782_10000788_pt1 | contig 22085 bp, 18 predicted proteins | sample 0715_SJ02_MP15_2_FD_132454 | JGI IMG/M metagenome (GOLD analysis project Ga0187782, IMG submission 132454) | Tropical peat soil microbial communities from peatlands in Department of Meta, Colombia - 0715_SJ02_MP15_20_MG | ecosystem: Environmental > Terrestrial > Soil > Wetlands > Peat | place... | reverse complement strand
GGCCAACGCGTGTCACGCCGGCGAGACGTCGTGCAGCACGGGCACGTCGGTGTGCGTCGATACGGGCGTCAATGTCACCACCGGCACATCGTGCGCGACCAACGAGGTGTGCAACGCGTCCGGGTCGTGCGTCTCGTGCCAGGCGGGCGTGTCGTGTGTCCCCACCAACCCGTGCCATACGGGCGAGACGTCGTGCAGCACGGGGGCTTCGACGTGCGTGGACACGGGTGCGAATGCGGCGAACGGCGCCACGTGCGGGAGCAACGAGGTCTGTAGCGCCGGCACGTGCGTGTCCTGCACGGCCAACGCGAGCTGCACTCCCGGCAGCCCGCCGAATCCCTGCCATGCGGGCACGACCTCGTGCGCGACCGGAATGCAGACCTGCACGGACAATGGCCCGGTCGCCAACGGCCTGGCGTGCGGCGCGGCCGGCGACAACATGACGTGCAACAGCGGAACGTGCGGGTGCGGACCGGGGCTGATGCTGTGCACGAACGTTTGCGTCAACACCCAGACGAGCCTGACCAACTGCGGCGGCTGCGGCCAGGGGTGCAGCGGCGGATCGTGCGCGGCCGGGGTGTGCACGTGCCCCAGCGATTTCACCGATTGCGATGGCGGGTGCGTCAACCTCACGAGCGATCCCGACAACTGCGGCGCGTGCGGGCATGGCTGCCAGGGCGCCGGATGTGGCGGCGACGGCGGCATCACGTCGCCGGGCTACTGCCAGCCGGTCACGCTGGTCTCGGGCCAAAACGGCCCCGAAAGCGTGGCCGTGGACTCGCAAAACTTCTACTGGCTGAATTACAACGGCGGTGAGGTTGACGAGGAGCCCATCGGTCTCGGGGCCGTCGTCACGCTGGCCTCCGGGCAATCGACTCCCGGGTATCTCGTCAACGACTCGAGCAACATCTACTTCACGACGGGAACCTCCGTCGAAAAGGTTCCTATCGGAGGTGCCGACCCTCCCACGCTCTTGGCGTCGGTGCCCGGTTTCTCGATCGCACTCGCGAACGGGACCGTCTTCTGGGCGAATGGATCGTTGATTCAGTCGATTCCAGTGGGGGGCGCGGCGTCGCCCGCGACCCTCGCGTCGGACTCGAACGACCCCTCGTACATCGCTGTAGACTCCACCAACGTGTACTGGGCGGACTATGCCCACGGCACCGTGGACGCCGGGGCCATCATGGCCATTGCGCAGAACGCGACGACCGCCACAGACCCCACTCCGCTTGCCATGGGTCAGAGCGGGCCTCTCGGCATCGCGGTGTATTCGACGAACGTCTACTGGGCGGACAACATCGGAAACGTGGTGATGCAGGTTGCCAAGACGGGAGGGACGCCGAGCCCCGTCGCCACGGGGCAGCCCGGCCCCTTCGCGATCGCCGTGGACAGCACGGGCGTCTACTGGACGAACCTCAATGGGACCAACCCTGGCGCGGCCAGCGGGACCGGTACGATCATGAAGCTTGCACCGGGTTCCACGTCCCCGGTCACTTTGGTCGGGCAGCAGCTCGACCCGGTGGCGCTCTTTCTGACGTCGACGAGCATCTATTGGGTCAACTACAGCTCGGTCGATACCGGCACGGTCATGAGGGTCGCCAAGTAACGTCTGGCCGCTGAATCTACGGTTTGGCGAGCAGGTCGATGAGACTCGACGTATCCCATCGACCGCCACCGCGCGCCTGCACGCGCTGGTAAAGCTGATCCACCAGCGCCGTGACGGGGAGCGACGCCTCGTTGCGACGAGCCTCGGAGAGGCATATCGCCAGATCCTTTCGCATCCAGTCGACCGCGAAGCCGAAATCGAACTTTCCGTCGATCATCGTCGCGGCTCGGTTCTCGAGCTGCCATGATTGCGCCGCTCCCTTCGAGATGACCTCGGCCGCCTTCTTCGCATCGAGCCCGGCTCGAACGGCGAAATGGAGCCCCTCGGCCAGCCCTTCGAGCAGGCCCGCAATCAAGATTTGATTCACCATCTTCGTGAGCTGCCCGCTGCCGGCGGCCCCCATCCGCGTGACGGCGTGCCCATAGGCCCGGACCACTGGCTCGACGACACGAAACGTTGCCTCTTCGCCCCCCACGAACACCGTCAGCTTGCCTGCGATCGCGCCAGCTTGACCGCCGGACACCGGAGCGTCGAGGAAGCCGAAACCGGCGGCGCGCGCCCTGACGTCAAGCTCACGAGCCAGGCCCGCGGAGGCCGTCGTATGGTCGACGAGGATCGCACCTTTCGCCATCCCGTGGAACGCGCCTTCCGGCCCGACCGTCACGGCACGGACGTCGTCGTCATTGCCCACGCAACAGAAGACGACGGCTGCCCCAGTTGCAGCCTGGGCGGGGGCCGAAGCGCACGTGCCTCCGTACTCCGCGCACCATGCCGCGGCCTTCGTCGACGTGCGATTGTAGACGGTCACGGTATGACCAGCCCGGGCCAGATGCCCTGCCATCCGATACCCCATGACCCCGAGACCGACAAACGCGACGTTCATGATCTTCGCTTAGCACCGGCCATGACGGATGGGGCGGTCGCCCGATTTTTGCGACCCGGCTCGACGAGTGGGCGAGCGAGGCATCACTCTTCGGCGAAGACCTCGTAGTGCCTCACGTCCGGCGCGCCGTCGAGGAAGTCGGCGAAGTGGCTCCGCCACTCGGGAAACAGCCGACTCTGGCGAAAGCCGGCGGTGTGAGCCTCCAGCGTTTCCCATTCGATCCGCAAGAGAAAGGAGTCGGGCTCCTCGATCCCACGATGAAACACGCTGCCGCGATAGCCTGCCGCCTGCGCGATGACGGCCCGCGCTGCGCGCAAACCTCCGCGCAGCGACTCCCCAGCACCTGGTTTCGCCTTCAGCCGGGCGATCTCGACGATCATGCGTCGCAGGATGGCATCGCGCGCAGGCCGGTCAACCGAGAAGAATGGATGTTCGTGTCGCGGCCGCCTGCCATCTGAGGTACGAGCGCGAGAGCCCATGAAGATTTTCATCACCGGCGCGAGCAGCGGCCTGGGCCGCGGGCTCGCCCTTCATTACGCGGGGCCGGCGGCGGTCATCGGCGTATGCGCGCGGCGCGGCCAGCTGCTCCGGGAGCTCGCGGCCGAGATCGAAGGCCGCGGCGCTCGCGCTCACGTTTACGCAGTCGACGTCGCGGACACCGGGGCGATGAGGACAACAATTGCCAGCTTCGTCGAAAAGGCGGGCACGGTCGATCTGGTCATCGCGAATGCGGGTATCGGTATCCCGAGCGGCATTCTCGCGGGCGAATCCGAGCCAATCGAACGACTGCTGCGCATCAACCTGATCGGCGTGACCAATACCCTCGTACCTTTCGTGCCCACGATGGTCGCCCAGAGACGCGGCGTGCTCGCGGCTGTCGCCTCGGTCGCGGGCCAGCGGGGCATGCCCTTTCGAGCCGCGTACGGCGCGTCGAAAGCCGGCGTCATCGAGTTCGTGAGCGCGCTTCGGATGGAGCCGTTCGGTACGGGTGTGCACGCAATGGCCCTGTGTCCGGGGTTCGTGCGCACGCCCATGACTGCGATGCTCACCAAAATGCCGTTCGTCATCGATCAGGACGAGGCCGTCGCGCTCATGGTCGGCGCCATTGCGCGGCGCGAGCGGACGTACACATTTCCGTGGCAGCTCCGCTGGCTACGCCCGGTGCTCCGCAACGCCCCCGAGTGGCTCATCCGGCGCGTGGCTCCGGCTCCGCGGCCCCGCGAGCCCTGAGAGGCACGATCGGCTGCCTGGCCTGAACGAGTGGTCGCCCTGCCGCGACTCGTCATCGACAGGCGCGCGCGTCCGCGTTAGCCAGCGAGCCGCGTGATCCGCCTCGACTCGATCTCCAAGCAGCACGGCCGGCAGATCCTCTTTCTCGACGCGTCCATGGGCGTCTACCGGGGGGAAAAGGTCGGCCTCATCGGGCCCAACGGCTCGGGCAAATCGACGATCTTTCGGATGATCGTGGGCGAGGAGGTCCCGGACAGCGGACAGGTGGCCGTCGATCGAGGCGTGACCGTCGGATACTTTGGCCAGGACGTCGGGGAGATGAAGGGCCGGTCGGTGCTCGAGGAGACGCTGGCCGGGGCAGGGGAGGTCTCGGAGGCAGCATGGCAGCTGCACACGCTGGAGCACGCGATGGCCGACCCGTCGCGCGCCGCGGAGATCGAGGAGCTCGTCGAGCGATTCGGGCAGGCGCAAGCGCGGTTCGACGAGCTCGGAGGGTACGCGCTCGAGTCGCGTGCCCGGGAGATCCTGGCGGGCCTGGGATTCGGCGACCAGGTCGACGGCGGGTCGTCAGCGTCATCGCGCGGAGGTGGGATCCCGGTCGAGCTCGATGTCGGTCAGCTGTCGGGCGGCTGGAAGATGCGCGTCGCGCTGGCCCGCATCCTCCTCATGCGTCCGGATGCCCTCCTCCTCGACGAGCCCACCAACCACCTCGACATCGAGTCGATCCTGTGGCTGGAACGCTTCCTGCGCGATTTCGAGGGGGCCCTGGTCATGACATCCCACGACCGCGAGCTGTTGAACCGCCTCGTCACGAAGATCGTCGACATCGACGGCGGCGACCTGACGACGTACTCGGGCAACTACGACTTCTACGAGAAGCAGCGCGATATCGCCGCCGCACAGCAGCAGGCGCAGTACGCGCGGCAACAGGCCATGCTCGCCAAAGAGGAGGCGTTCATTGCGAGGTTCAAGGCGAGGGCCAGTCACGCCGCGCAGGTGCAGTCGCGTGTGAAGAAGCTCGAGAAGATCGAGAGGGTCGAGCCGCCGAAGCGACGACGGGTCGTCGAGTTCGACTTCAAGCCGGCGCCCCGGTCAGGGGAGGACGTGGCCAAGCTCGACAAGGTCGTCAAGGAATACGGATCGAGGCGTATTTACGACGGGCTCGACCTGCTCATCCGCCGCAGGGAGCGCTGGTGCGTGATGGGCGTGAACGGCGCGGGCAAATCGACACTGCTCAAGCTGATTGCGGGCGAGACGGCGCCGGACGCCGGGAAGGTGACGCTCGGGTCGAGCGTGAAGCTCGGGTATTTTGCGCAGCACGCAATGGAGGTGCTCGATGCGCGCAAGACGGTCCTCGAGGTGCTGCAAGGCGCTTTCCCTTTTGCGACGGTGGGCACGATGCTCAACCTCGCGGGCGCCTTCGGCTTCTCGGGTGACGACGTCGAGAAACCCTGCCGCATTCTGTCGGGCGGCGAGAAGGCGCGCCTGGTGCTCGCGACGATGCTCTACGACCCCCCGAACTTCCTCGTGCTCGACGAGCCCACCAACCACCTCGACATGGCGACCAAGGAGATGCTCGTGAAGGCCCTCTCCTCTTTCGAGGGTACGATGCTCTTCGTCTCTCACGATCGCGCGTTCCTCGCGGCCCTGTCGAACCGGGTGCTCGAGCTCACCCCGGAGGGCGTGCACGCGTACGGAGGTGGCTACAGGGACTACGTGGCGAGCACCGGGCGCGAAGCACCGGGATTAGGTTCTTCCTGGGGCAGGTGAGCGGCGTCTCCCGGTCGCATCGCGTGACTCGAGCGAACGGATCATTGCCACGGCAACGATTTCCGTTTCGAGGCGGTCTCATCCATGGTTGCCACACAAATGTCGGCGTTTTGTTCCCACGGTGCCCCCGTTTCGACGCGGAGCCCGTGTACGCGGACCGTCGGGGGGAATGCAAGTGCACCCCGCCGTAGAAAGGAGATTCGTCGCCATGCAGTGGAAGGTGATCCCCATTGTCACGGTCCTTTCCCTCATCGTTGTGGCCGGTGTGGCGAGCACGACACGAACCGTCCACGCGGACGATCGGTGCATCGACGTGCACGGCAGAATTTTTACCCAGGAAACGACGGAGAACTGCGCAAGCCCACTCGGTCTGTGCACCGTGGGGCATGTCTCGGGCGCAGGACCGCTCGATGGAGCCACGACATTTCTGACTCTCGATGCGGCGCCCAATGCGGGCATGCCGGGAGTCGAGCCCGCGACGAGTCTCTCGTACTCGGGACATTTCACTCTCACGACCCAGGACGGGAGCATCCTCGAGTCCAACGATCTGGGAGCGCTCGACGAATCCGCATTGCTGTTCGTCGAGATGTATCGACCCCTGTCGGGAACCGGTCAATTTGCGAATTGGTCCGGTCACCTGTTTTCGACGGGTGTCATCGTGGACAACGTGACGGCGTTCGAAGGCGAGATCCACGGGGTCATCTGCACCCCGCAGTGAGCGCGGACCCCCTGCCGCTCTAGCCGCCGCCGAGGTATCGCTGCTGAAACGCCCACAGGTACCAGCGCAGATAGTGAGGGAACCATTTGACGAGCCGAAAATTCGATTTGCCCGCCACGCGATCCCTCCAAGTTGCGGGCACCTCTTCGACGCGAAGGCCTCTGAAATGCGCTTTGACGGTGAGCTCGAGGGCGAGGCAGAACCCCGCCGTGCTCTCGATGGTCGTTCGCTCGAGGAAGTCCCGTCGGTACGCCTTGAAGCTGTTGGTCGGATCGGCCGTCGGTAGTCCCGCGAGGTGGTGCAGCGAGACGCCTGCGGCGCGACTGAGGAGGGCCTTGACCATCGGGCCTCCGATTTGTTTCCCGCCGCGCGCGTAGCGGCTCGCGCAAACGACCGCGGCTCCGAGCTCCGCCCGGCGCACGAGCTCCGCCAGGTTGGCGAGGTCGTCGGAGAGGTCGGCCATGCTCACCACGACCACCGGGGCTCGGGCTGCGCGCAGGCCGGTTTCGATCGCGTTGCGGACGCCGCGGCCCAGCTCGTTTTTCACGGTCCTGACGATGAACGGCCTGTCGGACTGGGCCAACGCCGAGAGCGCCGGCAGCGTGTCGTCCTCGTCGAAGTCGTACACCACGAGAAGCTCGTAGGGCGGCTGCGCCCAGCGGCAAAGCTCCCGGCAGTAGGCCCCGATGTTCGCTCCTTCGTTGAAGACGGGAACGACAATCGAGAAGCGCAATGCCTCGGCCGTCGGGTCGGCCGGCTCAGAGCCGGCCATGTTCGATTTCCTGCCGGACCCACGGGATCACTTCGTCGAGCATCACCGATAGGGTCGTTTTCGCTTCGAAACCGAGCACTCGCCTTGCCTTCGTGACGTCCGGGATGCGCTTCTGCACGTCGTACGGGAAAGGCTGGTCCGAGACGTAACGAAATGGCTTGGAGTTGCCGTGGACCTTGTTCCAGATGAGCTGCGCCAGTTCGAGCACGCTCGTCGCCACCGGGGTCGACAGGTTGAAGGCTTCGTTGACCGCCGCGGGGTGCTCCAGCGTCTCGGCGATTCCCTTCGCGAGGTCGCCCCCGTACGTGTAGCAGCGCACCTGGTTGCCTGCGCCAAGAATGTGCAACGGATCCTGCCCGCGTACGATCTTCTGCACGAGGTCCGGAACGACGTGGCTCATGGCCAGCTCGATGTTGCCGCTCGGAATGTCCCGGTCCGTGAGCGCCCGCCGCTCACCCACGCCGACGCAGTTGAATGGCCTGCAAATGGTGTAGGGCAGCTTGTACTGCTCCCACGCGCCCTTGGCGAAGTACTCGCAAGCGAGCTTCTGGAACCCATAGGTGCTGTCGGGGGGTGGGCACGCATGATCTTCGGGCGTCGGCCACTGCGTCGCGCGCTCGAACACCATGCTGCTGGACAAGATCGTGATCTTCTTCAGCTTGCCGTTCTTGCGCGCTGCGAGCGCCGCATCGAAGCTCGCTGCGATGATCCGTTCGTTCTCTGCCAGAAGGTCGTAGGCAAATTCGTGGAAATAGCTAATCCCGCCGATTCGAGCGGCGCCCGCGACGAAGTGATCGCATGGCATCACGAGCTCGCTCAAGAGTCCGACATTGCGCGCGTCTCCCTCGATCAGCGTATACCGCGGATGATTCGAATAGCTCTTGTCGAGCCTGCCGTACTTGGAAAAGTTGTCGAGTCCGACGACCTCGTAGCCGCGTCCCAGAAGCTCCTCGACCAGGTACCCGCCGATGAAGCCCGCCGATCCGGTCACCAGGATTTTCATGGTCATCATTGCGCCGTCATTCGTTGTACATGGTCCCAGGCATCGATGAGCTTCGTCGACGCCGGCAGAATTAGCTTCTTGTACGCAGCATGAGGAGTCCCGACCACGAGGACCCTCGCCTCGGTCAGCACCACGTCGAGCGGCACGAACGAAGGATCGCGGACGAACGGGTCGGTGCAAAGGACGCGTTTGGCCTCGAGGGTGAGAAGCTTGCGAAGCTTGTAGGACAGGGAGTCGCGTGGGTCGTCGCTTTCGGCTTTGAACGCCATGCCCAAGATGCCCACGGTCTCGTCCGAGAGACTCACCTCGCGCTTGGCCAGCTGCACGACGTGGGCCGGAAGGCCCTCGTTGATGAGCATTGCCGCGTGGCCCAAGACGAAGTTGTTCGCGCTGAAGGCGGCAAGCTGCATCGTGTCTTTCACGAGACAGGGGCCCGCCGCGAACCCCGGCCCAGGCATGCCCGCCATCCGCGGATACTTGAATCGGCAGCCGTGCAGGATGCGCCTGAAATCGAGACCATGCTGAGTGGCGATCATGTAAAACTGGTTGACCGCGGCAAACTGAAGATATCGCCAGGCGTTCGTCATCAGCTTGCAGAGCTCCGCCTCCAGCGGAGTCATCTCGACGTACTCGATGTCGCCGAAGAGAGCCTTGACCTCGGCGAGCACGTCGGGATTGAAAGCGCTGACGATCTGGGGCAGGTCGCGAAACTCTCGGAGGCTGTGGCCCTGGGCCACCCGCTCGGGGCAAAACGCAACTTCGACCGGGATCCCCTTGTCATGCAAGAGGCGACGGATATGTTCTGTGATTCCCGGGAACACCGTGCTCCGCAGCACGAGCACCTGTCCGTTCCGAAGGAACGGTGAGCACTGCTCGATGGCCCGATGGATCGAGTTGAAGGTGGGGTTGAGGTGCTCGTCCACCGGAGTGCCGATGATCATGACGAGATACTTGCAGGTCGCGATGCCCTGAGGCGCATCCTCGACTTCGAGTGTTCTGTGCAGCACGCGGCCGAGGATCTCTTGCGCGCCTTCCTCCGCGAACGGCATTCGCCCCGAGCGGATTGTCTCGACTGATGCCCGGTTGACGTCGTAAATGAGTGTTCGCAGCCCGCGATCGGCGAACGAGAGCGCCAGGGGCAACCCCACGTGGCCGGCGCCACCGATCACGGCGACTTCCCTCGTGAAGCTCGATTGTGCCCTCATGGCCCGACGTACCTCGAGCGAAGCCGCGTGTTCATTTTCGCCTGCGCCTTGTCGTCCGCACGCACGCCCTGGTCGAGGCGTGGACCACTGCTTACCGTAAGGCCGACCCGCCGTGCAACGGAGCCGGGGTAAGTAACCGAAATGTAAATGAAAATCTTCCGTCGAAGTGAAATGCTCCCGCCGTCGCACCGGTTCAGAGGGGCGAATGCTCTGCGACGAAGCTCAATCGGAGTGCCCGAGCGCGCTGCAAGAGCAAAAGCGCCGTCTTGGGATCGTTATAGATATCCGCACAGTACGGTCCCCCACCGCGATAATAGTGCTCGTGCAGACAACGTAGTCCGGCGAGCCGTCGCTCCCGTTGCGCGCCATAGATGCGCCCATATTCGAAGTTTGCGCGCGCCGGCATCAGGAGGATCAGGGCGGCGGCGACCGCCGTGAGGGCATGCGCCCAGCTTGGCTGGCGGATGCGACGGAGGGCGCGCCCGAAAAGCACCCATGTGATGGGAACGAGAAAAAGCGCCACCTCCCCGTAACGACCGCTCTTCGCGCCGCCGGCTCCGGCCCATGCACGACCGAGGCTGATGGTCGCGAGGGACGAAAGCAAGCCAAGGAGTAGGACGAGCAGCGCCCAAGTTCTCGCCCGCCCTTCCTCATCTCCGCTCCGCAGACCCTCGACGGCGTACGAGGCTCCGAGGACCACGATGAGCGCGAGGTACGCGAACCCCGGAGCGTCGTCCACGCGCGAGTAGCCGAACCCCAGCGCCACGAGGTTTGCGAAGTGGTCCCAAAAGCGCCATTGCCAGGGATATGTCATCGTGGTCGCGTCGGCGCGGTAGCCGACGAACCAGAGAGCAAGGAATGCGAGCATGATCACCGCTTGCGCGATGTGTCTTCGGCGAAGTGACGGCCGCGCCTGCGCGAGCAGCAGCGACAGCGGGATGAAAAAGGAAGAGACGACCATGCCGCCGAACATGGAATAGCAAGACACTGTCGCGCAAAAGGGCGCCGCCCAGGCCCAACGGTCCGTACGGAGCGCGAGCTCGACGGACGCAAAGAATGCGAAGAGAAAAATGGTCCAACAGCCGTTGAATGCGTGGAGATGGCTTTCGTCGGCGATCGCGGAGGCGGCCAGAATCGCAGCGACGCCCATCGGGACGGCGTAGGTTCGCTCGAGAAAGCCCAGAAAAACCACGACCATGGCGATGTAGACGATGAAGTTGAGCGCGATATGCGTGCTGATGTTCCAATGCCCTATTTGATAAAGGAGCCAGATCGATAGATTGGTCGGGATGTTTCGGTGCGCGGCGTGAAAGCCAACGAGCCAGGTGAAGTTCAAGCGGTCGTCCAGGCCACCCGGAAAAAGCGCCGTCCAGTCGTCCCAGAAAGGGACGTTGACTGCGTTGCTGAGCACGACTACGAAGTGCAGCGCGAGCAGCGCCATCGCGACCGTCCAGCACGCGCGGTTCGCCCAGCGGCCGCAAGCCTCGCTTCCGATGAAGGTCAGGGGGCGCATCGCACGGGACCACGGTTGACTGGGGTTTTGTTGTCCGTCGAGGAAGGGCTCAATAGATATCCCCGACTCGGACAGCCGTCGAGCCGAACCCCGTCAGCTCCTCGTGACCCCGCCCACCAGGGTCTCGAGCCGGCTTGTCGCGGTGCCCGTTCCGTCCCCGCCGGCGATTGCCTTCGCCAGGGCGGCGGCACGCTGGCGCAATGACGCGGACTCGCTGGCTCCGGAGACGCCCGGCGAGCGCGATGAGCGGGCGCAGATCCCCTTCCGAACCCCAACCTTGAAGACCGACACGTATGTTTGCCATCGCGCTGTCATGCCGCGCCCGGGTGTGCATCGCGTCGAGGGATTTACTACGCGCGCCGGGGCTCGCCGAGGATGAAGCAATCAACGGCGTTGGCGAAGCCCTCGTCGCCGTTCGACGTCGTGACGTAGCGTGCCGTGCGCTGGACCTGGGGGCTCGCGTTGCCCATGGCGATGCTCACGCCTCCCACGCCGAACATGAGAACATCGTTCGGCATGTCACCGATGGTCGCGATCTGTTCCCGGGCGATCCCAAGGCGCCGGGCCAAGAAGCGGACGACTGAGCCCTTGTTCGCGTCCGGATGAGTGACGTCGAGGTAATAAGGCTGCGAACGTGCCGCGGTGACGTGCCCGCCGACGCGCCGGCGCAGCTCGTCCTCGCAACGAGCCACGAGCGGCTGGTCGTCGCTCACGCCGACGATCTTGACGGCGCCGTCCAAGACGCGCCGGAGGTCGTCGACCACCGTCGGGGCAAACTGCACCGTGCTCTGCTCCCGTGCCACGTGCGGCGCGTCGACGTTGCGAACGAACCACCCGGCGCCGCGGTAGACCCACACGTCGCAGCCGGCCAGGCGCAGATGGTCGAGGACCTCGCTCGCGACCGCCACCGGCAAGGTGTGCTGCTCGAGCAGCGTCTCGAGGTCGGGCTGCACGAACATCGCCCCGTTGAACGCGGCGATCGGTTGATCGAGCGTAAGCGGCTCGGTGAGCATCGCCATTCCGCGTGGGGGACGGCCGCTCGTGATCGCGAAGTGGACGCCCGCTTCGCGCAGCCGCGCGACGGCGGTGCAGGCGCGCGCCGTCAGCGTCTTGTCCGGCGCCACCAGCGTGCCGTCCACGTCCGCGATGAGCAGGCGGATGGCAGTCATGCTTTCTTCCCGACGAGCGCAAGCGCGCGCGCCACCACGTGGTCGACCGAGAAGCCGTACTGCTTCAGGACGACCCCGCCGGGCGCGGACGCCCCGAAGTGGTCGACCGACAAGACGTCCCCGTCGTCGCCGACCCAGCGCGCCCACCCAAGAGCAGCAGCGGCTTCGACGGCGAGCCGCGCCTTGACGGCCCGGGGGAGCACGCTTTCGCGGTAGGCGTCGCTCTCCGCCGCGAATCGCTCCCAGGACGGCATCGACACGAGCCGTACGCGCACACTCGACCGACGCAGAACGGGCTCGGCGCTGACGATGAGCGCCACCTCGGTTCCGGTAGCGATGAGGATCAACTCGGGGTCGCCCTCACCGGGGTTCAGCACGTAGGCGCCGCGGCGCAGACCCTCTGCGGGCGCCAGGGTGGTCCTGTCGAGCGTCGGCGTGCTCTGACGCGAAAGCACGAGAACCGTCGGCCCATTGCGGCGCTCCACCGCGATCTGCCACGCCACGCGTGTTTCGTTGGCGTCGCAGGGGCGGATCACCGTGACGTTCGGGATTGCGCGTAGACTCGCCAGCTGCTCCACGGGCTCGTGCGTCGGCCCGTCCTCGCCGACGGCGATGCTGTCGTGTGTGTAGACCCAGATCGACCCCAGACCCGCGATGGCGGAGAGCCGGATCGGCGGCCGCATGTAGTCGGCGAAGACGAGGAACGTGGCGCCGAACGGGATGAACCCCCCGTGGTAGGAGAGGCCATTGGTGGCCGCGCCCATTGCGTGCTCCCTCACGCCGAAGTGGATGTTGCGGCCTGCGTAGCCCCAGCCGCCCCCCACGGTGCCCTGCACGCCTGCGCGCGGTCGCGAAGGGGACTCGAAGTCACCGTCCTCCTTGAGCCACGTATAAGTCGACGGATCGAGGTCCGCCGACCCGCCGACGAGCTCCGGGACGGTCCTGGCGAGCGATTGCAGGACAGCCTCGGAGGCTTTGCGGCTGGCCATGCCCTTGGTGTCAGCGGGGAATTGCGGGAGCGCTTCGTCCCAGCCGCGCGGGAGTTGCCCCGTGAAACGGCGCGTGATCTCGCCGGCGAGCTCGGGGTACTCCTTTGCGTACGCGGCGAAGCGGCGGTTCCAGCCGTCCTGCATCGTCTTGCCCCGCTCCAGCGCCGTGCGGAAGTGCGCGAGCGCCTCGGGCGGCACGTAGAAGGGGGGCTGCTCGGGCCAGCCGAGGTTGCGCTTGGTCTTGCGGACTTCCTCGGCTCCGAGGGGGTTGCCGTGGGCGTGCCACGAGCCTGCAAGCTCGGGTGAGCCGTAGGCAATGACGGTCTTGACCACGATGAGCGACGGTTGACTCCGGGCCGCCCGTGCGGCTTCGATCGCGCGCGCGATGGCCTCGAGATCGTTGCCGTCGGCAACCTGCTGCACGTGCCACCCACACGCCTCGTAGCGCTTGGCGACGTCCTCGGTGAAGGTGAGCGTGGTCGTGCCCGAGAGCGTCACGCCGTTCGAATCGTAGAGCACGATGAGCTTGCCGAGCTGCATGTGACCCGCGAGGGAGGCCGCTTCGGCCTGCACCCCTTCCATGAGGTCGCCGTCGCCCGCGAGCGCATACGTGAAGTGGTTGAAGACCTCATGACCGGGGCGGTTGTAGCGTGCCGCGAGGTGTGCTTCGGCGATTGCCATACCCATGGCGTTCGAGACGCCCTGACCCAGGGGTCCCGTCGACGCCTCGACGCCGGGTGTCAGGTGGAACTCGGGATGTCCGGGCGTCAGGCTATGCCATTGGCGAAACCGTTTCAGCTGCTCGAGGGTCAATTCGCCGTAGCCGGTGAGATGCATGACCGCGTAGAGAAGCGCGGATGCGTGCCCCGACGACAACACGAAGCGGTCGCGATCGAGAAACGCAGGATCGGCCGGGTTGCGCCGTACGAAGCGCGTTGCCAGTACGTAGGCCATCGGTGCAGCGTCAAGCGGCATGCCGGGATGGCCGGAGTTGGCATTTTGCACCATGTCGACGGCGAGGAATCGCATGGTGTTGATGCACAAATTGTCGAGCTCGCGCTGGTTCATGCGCCCTTCTCCTCGTGCTCGGCGAACCCCAGGCGCAAGGTCGACTGCATGCCGTCGGGGCGCCGCTCGAGCGACGCCGTCATGACGTCATCCGCTCGTCGAGGTGCCGCAGCAAGTCCTTCCAGGACGTGACGAATGCGTCGACGCCCTCGTCTTGCAGTCGCACGGCCAGCGCACCGACGTCGGCCCCCGCCGCGGCGAACTGCGCCAAGACGGCATCGCAGTCGCCGCCGTCGGCCGGCATCGGCTCGCCGACCTCGCCGTGCTCGAAGAACGCGAGCAGAGTCTTGTCCGGCATCGTATCCACGGTGAGCGGGGCGGACAGGCCATGCACGTAAAATGTGTCGGGCGCCGTCGGGTCCTTCGTGCTCGTGCTCGCCCACAACAGACGCTGCACGCGCGCGCCTGCGTTCTGGATGCGCTGCCACCGATCGGAGTCGATGAGGCGGCGGTACGCCCGGTAGACGTCACGCCCGACGGCGAGCGCGAGGCGATTGTGCAGTGCCGGCGGCACCAGTGGGTCGACCATCTTGTCCCACCGCGACATGAAGACCGACGCGACGGAGCCGACGCGCGGGCACAGCCTGGCGTCGATGCGCCGCTCGATGCCCCGAGTGTAGGCGTCGGCGGCGGCGCGATACTGGTCGGCCGAGAAGAGCAGGGTGACGTTGATGGGCACGCCGTCGGCAACGCACTCCTCGATTGCCACGAGGCCTTCGGCCGTGCCGGGGATCTTGATGAACAGATTGGGCCGGTCGCCGCGCTCGCGCAGCGCCTTTGCCGCCGCGATCGTGCCTTTCGCGTCGTGGGCGAGCAGCGGAGACACTTCGAGCGAGACCCAGCCGTCCACTCCGTCGCTGCGCTCGTGGATGGGCAGGAACACGTCGGCGGCGCGCCGGAGATCCTCGATCGCAAGGTCGAAGAACAGCTGCTCACCCTTGAGTCCCTCCACGGCCCGGTCGCGGATTTCGCCCTCGTAGTCGCCCGACTCGATCGCCTTGTCGAAGATCGACGGGTTCGAGGTCAGGCCCGTCACCGAGTAGCGCTCGACGTAGCGGGCGATCTGGCCCGAGTCGAGCAGCGTGCGCGTGATGTTGTCGAGCCAGAGACTCTGGCCCTCGCGGTGCAACTTTTCCGTCGCCCTGAGCTTCTCCACGGCGCTTCTGCTTTCGTCAAGGGTGAGACGGGGCGTGCTCCCCCGCGCCCACCGTCTCACGACCCGAGAAGACCATCAGCTTGCTTCGAACGACGTCGCCCACCCGCGCCGAGGCTTCCGCAAACAGGTTGTACGGCGCGACCTCGTCCGGTCGCTCTGCAAGCGCGACCTCGAGCCCGTGTCGCCACGCGATGCGGAGCTCCGTGTTGATGTGTACCATCGTGATCCCGGCCGCGATGCCGCGATGCAGGTCCAGGTCACCCGTACCGGACGCGCCGTGCAAAGTCAGCGGCCGCTTCGTCGCGGCCTTGATCTCCGCGATGCGTCCGATATCGAGGTGCTTGCGGGCTTCCCCGTGAAGCATGCTGGGCAGCATGCCGTGCATGGTGCCGACAGCAGGCGCGAGCACGTCGACGTGGGTTTCCTCGACGAACTGTCTCGCCTCCACCGCGGTCGTCAGGGGCAGATGCTCGAACGCGGCGTGGATCTGAGACCCCGAACCGATGTACCCGATCTCCCCTTCGACGACGAGGAAGGGGTTGATGGCCTTGGTCGCGGAGACGGCCCTGCGCGTCTCGGCGACGTTCTTTTCGAATGAGAGGCTCGACGCGTCGAACACGACGGAGTCGAAGCCTGCGCGCGCCGCTTCTTCCGCCTTTGCGAGCGAGTGGGTGTGATCGGCGTTCAGGAAGATCGCGGTGCCGAGCCGCTCGCGCAGGCTACGGACGATTGCCACCATCTCGTGCACGCCGAAGAAGGCACGCTCGGACTCGGAGGCGCCCATTACGACCGGGACGCCCACGTCGCGCGCGACCCCGACCGCCGCCTTGAGCGTCACGAGCTCCGAGAAATTGAAGTGGCCCAGCGCGGTCTTGCTGGCGTCGGCTTGCTGGAGTGCTTCGGAAAGTTTCATGGCTCGACCTTCGTTGGCGACTCAGGAACCCCGGTCATTGTTGCAAACCTTGTGCGTGTGGATCACAGGAGGGGCTCTGCCACCCCCCTTGGGGCGAGACTCTGGGTGTGCCGCCGGCAGGCCCCCACGTGCCCGGCTCGTACTCCTCCACGGGGGACGGCGCTTTGAGGATCGGGTCCACGATACGCCAGGCCTCCTCCACGTAGTCCTCGCGCGCGAAGAGCGCGTGGTCTCCCGCGATCGCCTCCGTGAGGATTCGCTCGTACGGAAGCAGCTCGTCGGCGGAGGACGAAGACTCGTGGGCGCACAGCACTTCCGTACGGTGAGCCGTCGCGCTCGGCCCCGATGCGAGGACGTTCGTGGCGAGGGCGATCGTGGGGTCGGGGCCGAGCCGGAAGCGCCAGTGGTTCGCGGGCAGGTCAGCATAGAACGTCGGAGGCTGGCGAAACCGCACGAGCACCTCGGTGCACGTCACGGGCAGGCACTTGCCCGCGCGGATGTAGAAGGGAACACCCCTCCACCGCCACGAGTCCACCGCAAGCCTCAGCACCGCGAGCGTCTCGACATTGGAGTCTCCCGCGACGCCCCTGGCTCTGCGATAACCTCGGTACTGTCCGCGCACGACCTCACCCGCTTCTATGGAGGGCATGGCGCGCAAGACCTTGACCTTCTCGTCCGCCACGGCCTCCGCATCCGTGCTGACCGGCGGCTCCATCGCCATGTAGCTCAGGACCTGGAAGAGATGGTTCTCGACGACGTCCCGCACCGCGCCGGTCTGCTCGTAGAACGCGCCCCGGTCTTTGACTCCGAACGTCTCGGCCATCGTGATCTCCAGGCTCTCGACGTGCTCGCGGTTCCAGACGGGCTCGAGCATTGCGTTGGCGAAGCGAAAGAAGAGCAGGTTGAGAACCGATTGCTTGCCCAAGAAATGGTCGATCCGGAAAATCGACGGCTCGTCAAAAACACGGCGCAGGACGGCGTGGAGCCTGCGTGCCGACTCCAGATCCGTGCCGAACGGTTTCTCGACGATGATGCGCGCTCCCCTTGCACAACCGGACTTGCCGAGCTGATCGACGACGACCTCGAACATCGACGGCGGAATGGCGAGGTAATACGCCGGCCGCTCCGCGAGGCCGAGCTCCTTTCGGAGGGCTTCAAACGTCGAGGGGTCCTTGTAGTCGCCGCTGACGTACCGGAGCATGGCGCTCAGTTTCGAAAATGCGCCCGAGTCGAGAGAGCCGTGAGCCTTGATGCTCTCCTCGGCACGGGATCTCAGCTGGTCGACGCTCCAGCGCCGGCCGGCGACGCCGACGATGGGCATGCTCAGGCTACCGTGCTTCGCCATCGAGTGCAGGGCGGGGAAGATCTGCTCGTAGGCGAGATCGCCCGTCGCCCCGAACAAGACGAGCGCGTCCGAACGCCTCGTGCCCGTGGATGCATCCATGATCGAGCGAGCGCTGCAACGCGTGATCCATCGCGCTCGGCCCGTCGCCACTTGCCGGGCGAGGTCAGCTGCTCGTACGCCCGCGATAGCCGTGGCGGGCGCACCGACTCGAGCGCCTCGCCGGGTGGGTGCTCAGCGCCTTGCGGGCGAACGCCGCGGCCGTCGGGCCACGGGTAGGCCGCGCCCGGCTGGGGCCGCACCCTGCCCAGGAGCGTCAGGAGCGTCAGCCCCTCGCAGCCCGTCGCGCAGGATGGTCAGCAGTCGCTGTCGGCCGTCCGCGTCGACGCTGAGGCGCTTGGATGCGGCCAGTGCGCCCATGGCGAGCGCCATGACCTCCCGGATGCCGACGTCGCGTCGCACCGCTTTTGCCCGCTGCGCGCGCTTGAGGAGGACTTCGAACGCCGCATGCACGTCCTCCTTGAGGGCGCCGACGGCGCGCGCGACGTCAGCGCTCGTGTCCGCAAGCGCATCGAGGAAGTCCTTTTTCACGGCCCCCTCCTCCACGAAGCGCGAGAGGATCGCGAAGAAGGCTTCCCCGGCGTCCGCCGCATTCCGGCGCTCGCGTGCTTCGTCCACGAGCGCCTGCATGCGCCCGATGACGATGGCCGCGAAGAGAGCTTCCTTCGTGGGGAAATGGCGGTAGAGGGTTCCAACGCCGAGCCCGGCCCGCCGTGCGATCTCGTCGATGGGGACGGCCAACCCTTCGGCGGCGAAAACCGCCTGCGCGACCTCGAGCAGCCGCCGCCGATTGCGTTCCGCGTCGGCGCGTAGGGGTCGGCGCATCGTCATGCCCGGGGGGCCGAGGGCCGCGGGTTGACAAACGGAGGGCTGGTTCCGTATAAGACTGGAATCGGAGGCATCGTTCCGATTCTAGCCGACCGCCGCGGCGGAGAGGAGGGTTCCATGACCGAGCCACTCAGCCCACGCGCGCTGTTCGAGCGCTTCGATGTGGGCGCACGGCCAGAGAGCGGGCACTTCGTTGCCGAACTCCCCCTGGCGGAGGCCGAGGCGGGCGCACGGCTCGTGAGACGCTATTTCGAGATGTGGAACACGGGCGAGGGTACCGTCGCCGACGAGGTGCTCGATCCGCGGTACGTCGACCACGCGCAACCCGACGTCATCGGTCCCGCCGCCTCGCGCTCGATCGCGCCGCGCTTCCACCAGGCGCACCCCGACGCGCGAATGACGTTCGAGATCGTCGGAGCGGATGCAGAGTACGTCGCCGTCCGCAACACGATCCGCAAGACGCACGACGGCGAGTCCATCGAGGTGTCGGGGACCGCTCTCTTCCGCATCGGTGGCGGGCGCATCGTCGAGCAGTGGAGCTGGTACCCGGGGACGAAGATGGGGCGCTTCGGCTGGCCCAAGAAGAAGGTCGATCGGGCGGGCTGAGCCCGCTCCCGGGACCGCCCGCGATCCTGGGCGCCTTTCTCGCAGTGGCGATGCCGACGGGGTATACGGTGACCGGTCGAATCCTCGCCGCGCGGACGCATCAAAACCGAGTCAGGGCGAGCGCGCCCGTTCAAGTGAGCGCATCCATGCCCCACGATCGGCAGCGGGATCGCTGATTCGCCGAAAAGCTCGCTCACCCACCGTCGGTGCAGGCGCCCGTGTGCAGAAGCGGTTTGGGCGCGTAGCCGGACGGTAGGCCGTTGCACACGATGTTGACTTCGGTCCCGTCACATGCACACCCGAGGGCGACGGCGTTGCACTCGACGTCGGGCAGAGGAAAGCACTGGCCCTGGGTGGCCGTGCACGCCTCGGCCTCGGCGAAGCCGCAGGCCGACCCCGTCGGGCAATCCGCATCGCCGCTGCAGGGCAGGGCCCCGGCATCTTCGGCTGGACACGAGCCAACCTCTTGGCAATCGCAGGGAGCAGGCCCGGTCGTGACGGGAGGCGATGAGCCGTCGGCACACTTCACCACGAGGATTGCGGGGCAATTGCACACGACCCCGGAGTCAGGTGGCGGGGCGCAGATGGGGCACGTGCTGCAGCCATTTGCGTCGATCGAGGTTCCGGTCGACCCATAGGGGCATGGCGCGCAGGGCGAGGCCACACTCGCGCACGCATCTGCACTTCCCGCATCGACGGTGACGCACACCGGGGAGCTCCAGCCGCACCCGCCGTCGGCTTGGGTCACGCACGAAGATGCCGAAGTGGCATCGCTCGGACAGGGCAGTACGGGCGGGAAGCCCTGGCAGTCGCAGCCGCTGCTCGGCGGGGTGCTCCCGCTCTCGGGTGCGCTGCTGAACGGAGCTCCCGGCCCGCAGCCCTGGCCGTCCGCACCGAGCAGGAACGGTGCAACGGCCAGCGCGGGCGCGATCAACGAGAATCCACGACGAAGGTACGAGAAGGTCATGCGTGCTCCCCTGCGACTGTCGGGCACGCGCGTGCGCCCGGGAGGAGCACGCGTTTCCGGCGAACAGGTCAGCAGGTTGCGTGCCGGCGAGATTCGCGCGCGCGGAACGCTCGCGTCATCACGCGAGACGTCACCACGCGAGAGCGGGGCCGCACCTCGGTGGCGCGACCTTGCCGTCATGGTCCGGCAAAGACTGGCACGGTCGGGGTCGCGGCGGCTCACCCCCCGTCCGTCTGGACCTCAGGGCGCGACGTAGCGCGCTAGCAGGAGCTGGTCCTGACCGCCGTTGGCGAGCGTTTCGGATCCAACGACGACGACCATGCCATTCGGCTGGACCGCGAGATTGAAAGCCTCGTCACTGCCGACGATCTCGGTGTTCGTGAGCCCGCCGTTCGCAAACGCGCTGTCGGGGGTGCCGTTGGAGTTGAATTCGCCGAACCCGAAGACGAATTGACTGCTCGACAGGTTGGCGATTCCGGCGGCGAGGATCTGCCCGCCCGGTTCGAGGCCCACGACGAAAGGAACGTTCTGCACGTTGGGGATTGCGGCACCCCAGTTGAAAGCCGTCCCGAACGTCGTGTCGAGCACGCCCGCGATCGTGTACCGCTCGATGATCCCGAAGCGACCCTTGGTGCCGACTCCCGGGGCTTCTCCACCCACAATGACGTCGCCGCCGGGCCGGAAGGTCGCCCCGGCGGCCGTGTTGCTCACGGCGATGGGCGATATGGTCCCGGTCACCGTCGCCGTCTCGGGGGTGCCGCTTGCGCTGAAACCGACGATCGCCGTCGCCTCCGGGTCGCCGAGCTGCTCGGCATCCAACGCGAGGATGCTTCCGCTGGGCTCGAGCCCGAGAGCCGTCACAGAGCCCACGATGGACGACGCGGCGATGCCCGCCGAGCCGTAGCTCGTGTCGATGGCGCCGTCTGCGAGGAAGCGTTCGGTTGCAAAACCGGGGCTCTGGAATTTCTGACCAGGCTGCTTCGGAAGCGCCACGGAGCCACCCACCACGATTGCACCATTGGGCTGGACCACAAAGACCGTTGTGCCGACCGTTGCGACCGTCGCTCCGTTCGATCCGAAGGTCGAATCGAGCGTCCCGTTCGTGTTGAAGCGCTCGATCAGTGCCTCGCCCCCGAGAGAAACGCCAGCTACCAGGATCTGGTCATTCGCAAGCACCGCCATGGAGTTGATGGTGGCAAGCGAGGAAAGGTACTCGAACCCCGTGCCCGCGAACGAAGTGTCGACCGAGCCGCTCGACGTGAACCGGACCACAAACGCCTGCCCAGACGGATTCGCCGCGGCGCCGGCCACGAGAATTGCGCCGTTCGTCTGGATCGCGACGCTGACCTCCCCCTGCGGCTGAATCTGGGAGAAAGCCACCGTGCCGCCGCTTCCAAAGGTCGTATCGAGGCCGCTGGAGCTTGCCGAAGCTCGGGATGGCAAGGCAACGGCGAGCACAACGGCAGGCCCCAGGAATCGAGGAGTACGATTCATAGCAACACCCCTTCGTACGGAATCTCGAAGCTCTGCTCTGGTACCCCGGATCGAGCGACGCGGGAGATGGCGATCACTCTCCGACAGATCCAGCGCGGGACCTTCCTCGCCCAAACGAGCACGCCTGGCAATGGCAGCTCATTGCACAAGAGCAAATCCCTTCACCCGAGCCGTTCGCCGGGACGATCGCAGGGCGCGAGGTTGCTGCAATGCGGTTGCTGCAATGCGGATTGCTACAATGCGGGCCGTGCCCGCGACGCCGACGCTCATCTCGCTGCACGTCTCGCCTTGGTCGGAGCGCGCCCGGTGGGCCCTCGATCACCACGGCATTGCCTACCGGATCGTCGAACACTCGCCGGGACTTGGCGAGCGCCGACTGCGCAGACTCGTCGGGAGGGCGAGGCCGAAGGCGACCGTTCCCGTTCTGCTTGCGGGCACCGAGCTGCTCACGGAATCCTGGGACATCGCAGCGTACGCCGATCGCACGGGGAGAGGCTCGAAGCTCATCACAAGGGAGCAGGCCGCGGAGATCCGAACGTGGGCTGAGCGAGCCGACGACGCGCTGCAGTCGGTCCGAGCACTGATCCTTGCAGCGACGATCGCAAGCCCTGACGCTCTCGACGAGGCCATGCCGCGCCTGGTGCCCACGGTGGCGCGCCCCCTGCTGCGGCCGGTAGCCCGAAATGTCACACGCGCGCTGGCAGACCAATACGCGGTGCGGTTCGACGCGACCGAAACGCACGAACGGGTAATCCGCGCCGCGCTCGACGCCGTCCGCGCGGAGCTCGGGGGC
>Ga0187782_10000786_pt1 | contig 22112 bp, 12 predicted proteins | sample 0715_SJ02_MP15_2_FD_132454 | JGI IMG/M metagenome (GOLD analysis project Ga0187782, IMG submission 132454) | Tropical peat soil microbial communities from peatlands in Department of Meta, Colombia - 0715_SJ02_MP15_20_MG | ecosystem: Environmental > Terrestrial > Soil > Wetlands > Peat | place... | reverse complement strand
GGGTAGCTTTGGTTGCGGGGTTGCTCACTTTGCCGATTGCAGGGACTGCGCTGTATATCATGGACCAATATGTCAACCCCAGAAATCTGTCGGCGTTCGCCGGAATCTTTGCGATTGTGAAAGTTCTCGACCAGAAATAACTGCAAGCCGGGTTGTTCATGATTTTCACTGCCGCGATTCATCCTTTGATGTCGGTGTTTGCTTTTTCTATTTGCCTGCTGCTCCTCGGCACAAACAACAAGCTGCCGTGGTTTGCGGCCTTATTTCCGTTTGGTATCTCCCTGGCTTCCCCTCCCGGTCCGTATCATGAAGTGGCCCTTACTCACTCGTACTTCTACCTCACCCGCTGGCACTGGTATGAGTGGCTGGGTGTAATCGGGCCGATTGTGATCTTTTCATGGTTCGCGCGCTTGGCCCGGGCTCGGCAATGGCAAACCGTAAACCTGCTGGGCGCCACGCTGGTGATTTATGAACTGGTTTATGTAGTCGTGGCGCTGGCGATTGACATTCCGCTGCGTTTCGAAGCATTGGCGCGCCTGCAGCCAATGCGATCACTGTACTTGCTTTATATCCTGATGCTTGTGCTGGCCGGCGGCATGCTTGGGGAATTTGTTTTGAAGAATCATCTGTGGAGATGGCTGGCGCTGTTTGTGCCTTTGTGCGCCGGCATGTTCATTGCACAACGCGCGCTTTTTCCCACGAGCGCTCACCTCGAGTGGCCCTGGGCTCAGCCCAAGAACCAGTGGGTGGAAGCATTCCAGTGGATCGAGATGAACACTCCTCAGAATTCGATCTTTGCTCTCGATCCTAAGTACATGAGCCTTCCCGGCGAGGATGAGCAAGGATTCCGTGCGATTGCCCAGCGCAGCAGTCTGGCCGACGCCATCAAGGATTCCGGGGCCGTTTCGATGTTTCCTGCGATGGCCGATGAGTGGTGGCGGCAAGTGCAGGCACAGTCGGGTTGGAGTAAATTTCAATTACAAGACTTCCAGCGCCTGCAAAGAGCTTATGGAGTGAACTGGGTGGTTCTGCAAGCGCCCGCCGTGGCGGGGCTCGATTGCCCATATCAGAACTCCGCAGTAAGGGTTTGCCGTCTGGATTGATTCAACTAGTTCTGGTTGTGTGCTCCAGCGTCACGCTGTAACCCGCAGGTCATCACGCACGGTGCGTGACAAAGTCTCCCTTTGGTCGGAAGAATGCCGGAGGTCATCCACTGGCGAACTGCGCCGCTGCCGGAAGTGGTCTGTGGTTGCTCACCACAGAGGTCAAGGAGTTTAACCGAGGAGATCCGATTTTCGGGAGAGCAGGTCCACCTCTCCTTTAACCCTTCAGCTTATTTTTCCGAGAGGATAAAACCCACGGTGACGGTTTCGTTGGGGCTGACGGTGACTTTCTTTTCGACAACTTTCGGGCTGTTGAACACCGGCCGCTCTACCCGTTTTTCGGTGAGCACATCGAATGTAGACTCCTCACGCGCAACGCTCCAACCCTCATGCCAGGCAACGATCACGTATTCTCCCGGAGGAACATTGGTGAGTTCGAATCTGCCGCTCTCATCGGTGACCGCATAATAAGGGTGCGACACCACGAACATTTCCGCATTCATCCACACGTGTCCGCCATTGCACTTCAAATTCACCAAACCCGGTGACTGCATCGGGCGAGAGATGACTTGGTTGGGGAAAGGAAAAGGAAGGTTGTAACTGGCGGCGCCATCCATGTGGATTGTGTGAAGCGTGGCGTCAGAACTCTTCATCTCCAGCAACTCGTTTCGGGGTACGAGCAAAATATGAGGCTCATAGCGGCAATGTTTCTGATCGAGGAAGCGCCGCTGTTGGGGCAAATCAAAAGCTTTGCCCCGTGAGACATTTTGCAGGTAGACGACCGTATTGGCCACACCCCCCTGCGGGCCTATGATCAGGCGCTCTAAATCGCGAGTCTTGGCGGATTCGGGATCACAGATTTGCGGATCCTTGGTGATCGGGAGAGTTGTCAAATGCGGCTGCGGCCCGGCCCACTTTACCGTTCCGGTAATGTTGCCGCCGTTAGCGAGAGAAATGGCCTGATAGCTGTCCTGGCCCCAGGCGTTGCTTGCGGAGCCGGAAAAAAAGGCCAGAAAAAGGCCAATACTGATTACTTTGTTCATCCCTCACCCACTGTTGTCATCAATCGTAACAGCGCAAGATGAGGACGCAAGTGACGATGGTAATGACCCGCCAGTGGCAAAACGCTAATCGGCGTGGCTGGCAGCCGGAGAGACTGGCCTGGCGAGATCGACCTTGGTGCGGCGCCAGCGCAACCGGTCCATATAGAGGTACACCACGGGCGTTGTGAACAGGGTCAGTGCCTGGCTGACGATGAGGCCCCCGATAATGGTCAGACCGAGCGGCCGGCGGAGTTCCGAGCCTGTGCCACTCCCGAGCGCCAGAGGCACGGCCCCCAACAGCGCTGCTGCCGTGGTCATCATTATCGGACGAAACCGCAAGACGCAGGCCTCATGGATGGCGTCGAGCGGCGACTTGCCTTCCCGCCGCTCGGCGTCGAGTGCAAAGTCAATCATCATAATCGCGTTCTTTTTGACCAAGCCGATGAGCAGGATGATGCCGATCAAGCCGATTACGTTCAACTCATTGTGGGTGATCTTCAACGCCAGCAGTGCGCCCACCCCAGCCGACGGTATGGTCGACAAAATGGTCACGGGGTGAATGTAGCTTTCGTAGAGAATTCCCAGCACGATGTAGACCGCCAGCAGAGCGGTCAAGATCAGAATTGGCTCGTTCTTCAGCGAATCCTGGAAAGCAGCGGCTGTGCCCTGGAAACTGCCGTGAATGGTTGCCGGAAAATTGATTGAACGCTCGGCTTTTTCAATAGCATTGGTTGCCTGTCCAAGAGAAACGTCAGGTCCCAGGTTGAATGAAATCGTCACTGCCGGCCATTGGCCCTGGTGATTCACCGCCAGTGACGTGTTAGCCGGTCCAAAATGCGCGAATGCCGATAACGGCACAATGCTGCCGGTTGAGGAACGCAGATAAGTATTGTCCAGGGTGTCAGGGCTCCGTTGAAATTGCGGCGCCACCTCCATGACAACATGGTATTGATTAAGTTGCTCGTAGATGGTGGAGACGAAGCGTTGTCCAAAGGCGTCGTACAGAACATTGTCGATGTCCTGGGCCGCGATCCCCAGGCGCGAAGCCGTATCGCGATCGATGATGACATTCAATGCCAGACCTTTATCCTGCTGATCGGTATTCACTTGCCGCAGGATGGGCATCTGCCGCATTTTAGTTAGCAGCTGCGGCGCCCATTCATTGAGCTCATTCAGATCTTCGCCCTGCAGCGTGTACTGATATTGCGCCTGGCTCACGCGCCCGCCGATCTGCAGATCCTGCTGGTTTTGCATGTAAAGAGTAGCGCCGGGGACTTCTGCAAACTTGCGAGTCAGTTCGATAATCACCTGGTCAGCGTTCAGCTTGCGCTCACCCAATGGCTTCAGGGTGATGAACATGCGACCCTGATTCATGGCGGTGGTGCCGCCACAGAACCCGATCATGGTCGCGACATTGGGATCCTTCATGCCAATCTCAACGTAGCGTCGCATTTTGCGGCTCATGGCATCGAACGAGATGTCCTGGGCGGCCTGCACCGAGCCTTGGATTCGCCCAGTATCCTGCTGGGGAAAGAAGCCTTTCGGGACTTCCTTGAACAGATAAATGCTCAGGCAAGCCGTGGCGATGGTGATTACCAAAACTGCAAACTGATGCCGCAATACCCAGCCTAACGCAACGCGATAGATACCCAGGACTGTGTCAAAAATCTTCTGGCTAGCTCGGTATGCGCGGCCATGCTTCTCTTCACCCAGTGATTTCAGCAACTGCGCGCACATGGTAGGCGTGGTCGTCAGTGATACAACCAGCGAGACGCCAATGGCGACACTGAGAGTGACTGCAAATTCGCGAAACAATCGACCGACAATGCCGCCCATCATCAAAATCGGGATGAACACCGCAACCAGCGATGTGCTCATGGAGAGGACAGTGAAGCCGATCTCGCGCGCGCCATGAAACGCGGCTGGAATCGGTCCCATACCTTTTTCGAGATAACGGGTGATGTTCTCCAGGACCACAATGGCATCGTCGACCACGAAACCGGTCGAGATGGCAATTGCCATCAGGGATAGATTGTCCAGACTGTATCCCAGAAGATACATCACACCAAAGGTGCCAATCAGTGACAGGGGAACAGCAATGCTGGGAATAATGGTGGCGCGCACGGTTCGCAGAAACGCAAATACCACCAGAATGACGAGAATTACGGAGATGATTGCCGTGACTTCAATGTCGTGCAACGATGCGCGTACGGTCAGTGTCCGGTCCGACACCACGTCGATCTTAATGGCCGGTGAAATGGAGGCCTGGAGCTGCGGCAACAATCCCAGTACGTTGTCGACCGTCTGGATAATGTTGGCGCCCGGCTGGCGCCAAATCAGCACGATCACCGCTCGTTTGCCGTTCGACAAACCGTAAATGTGAGCATCTTCGACCGAGTCCACTACATCGCCGACATCGCCCAATCGCACGGCGGCCCCAGTCTGGGGGTTGTAGCCGACAATCAGCGGGCGATACTGATCGGCGAGATTAATTTCGTCATTGTCGGCGACCGTCCAGGCATTGACATTGTTGCCGATTTCGCCCTTGGGGCTATTTGCGTTGGCCGCATTTAGAGCGGTGCGTACCGCTTCCAATCCAATTCCAAATTTATTCAGCTGATCGGGATTCAGTTCAGCACGGACTGCAGGGTTCGCGCCGCCACCTACGTAGACTTGTCCTACACCGGGTACCTGTGCCAATTTTTGAGAAAGAATCGAATTCGCCTGATCGTAGATATTGGGTAGAGTTATGCTTTCCGACGTCATCGATAGGATCAGAATCGGGGCGTCGGCCGGATTTACTTTTCGATACCACGGGTTGCCCGGCAGGTAAGAGGGCAGTTGGTTGCGGGCAGCATTGATGGCGGCTTGCACGTCACGTGCGGCGGCATCGATGTTGCGGTTCAAATCAAACTGCAGGACGATACCCGTCGAACCTAATTGGCTTACGGATGTCATCTGGTTAATGCCTGCGATGCGCCCGAACTGCCGCTCCAGTGGCGTGGCTACGGCCGAAGCCATGGTCTCCGGGCTGGCGCCGGGAAGGCTGGCTGAAACCTGGATCACAGGGAAATCCACTTGGGGTAGTGGTGCCACCGGCAGAAACGTGAAGGCCAGCGCGCCCGACATCAATAGCGCCAGTGTCAGCAACGATGTTCCGATCGGACGTTTAATAAATGGAGCAGAAATATTCATCTAATCGCCCACTGCCGGTTCTTCGGTGGGATGTCGAAATCCAAATCGCGCAAACTTGCTGGCCAAGCGGTCAAACCAAAGATAGACCACCGGGGTGGTGTACAAAGTGAGTGCCTGGCTGAGAATTAACCCACCAACAATGGTAATTCCCAGCGGATGGCGCAATTCCGATCCCGTACCTCTACCCAGCGCCAAAGGCAATCCGCCGAGCAACGCGGCCATGGTGGTCATCATGATGGGACGAAATCGCAGCAACGAAGCCTGAAAAATCGCTTCTTCCGGTGGCTTGTGCTCGACACGCTCGGCTTCCAGCGCGAAGTCGATCATCATGATGGCGTTCTTCTTAACGATGCCAATCAGCAAAATGATGCCAATGATCGCCACCACCCCCAGATCTTTGCCGGTGATGAGCAGCGCCAGAATTGCGCCCACGCCGGCTGAGGGCAGGGTGGAAAGAATCGTGATGGGGTGAATGTAGCTCTCATAGAGCACGCCCAGCACGATGTACACGGTGACGATGGCGGCCACAATCAGCCACGGCTCGCTGGAGAGCGAATTTTGAAATGCCGCCGCCGTTCCCTGAAATGCGGTGTGCACGCTGGGAGGCATGCCAATCTCTTTTTCCGCCTGGTCGATTGCCTTGGTCGCGTCGCCTAGCGATTTTCCGGGGGCCAGATTGAACGACAGCGTGACCACCGGAAACTGACCCTGGTGATTCACTGCCAGCGAAGTGGAGGAGGTATGGATCTGGGTAAACGCGGAAAGCGGCACCTGCGTGCCGGTGTTCGATTTCACATACAGGTCCTTAAACGAGCCGGGGTTCTGCTGGAACTGCGGATCGACCTCCAGCACTACGTGATATTGATTGAGCTGGGTGAAAATGGTCGAGACCTGACGCTGTCCGAAAGCGTCGTAGAGCGTATTGTCGATCTGTGCCGGCAGAATACCGAGGCGCGACGCCGTGTCACGATCGATGACTACATCGGCCTCCAGAGCGCCGGTTTGTTCGTCGCTGGCCACGTCGCGCAGCTCCGGCAGGGTTCGCAGTTTGTCGACCAGCTGTGAAGATAACCGCGACAGCTCCCGCGCATCCGTGTCCTCCATCGTGTATTGGAATTGCGTGCGGCTCACCCGGTCTTCGACGGTGAGGTCCTGGACCGGCTGCATGAACAAGGTGATGCCTTGGACCTGCTCCAGTTTCGGCTGCAAGCGCACGATAATGTCGGATGCGCTCGCGTTGCGCTCATCCCGAGGTTTCAGGTTGATCTGAATGCGCCCGGTGTTCGGCGTCAGGTTGATGCCATCCAATCCAATGAACGAAGAAAGACTGGCCACATCGGGATCCTGCAGAATGATGCGAGCCAATTCCTGTTGATGCTCGGCTAACGAATCAAATGACACACTCTGCGGGGCTTGCGAAACCCCAAGAATCACGCCAGTATCTTGCACCGGAAAGAAGCCCTTGGGCACGATTACGTACAAGAACAAAGTCAGTACCAAGGTGCCGACGGTGACCAGCAAGGTCGTGGTCTGATGACGCAGAACGAACTTCAGGGTACGACCATAGAACTCAATAACCCGGCTATAGAAATTTTCTGACGATTTGTAGAAGCGGCTTTGTTTCGAGGGCTCGATATGCTTGAGCAGCTTGGCGCACATCATAGGTGTCAATGTCAGTGACACCACGGCGGAAACCAAAATGGTCACCGCCAAAGTGACGGCGAACTCGCGAAACAGGCGGCCGACAATATCACCCATGAACAACAACGGGATCAGCACCGCGATGAGCGAGACCGTCAGCGAAACGATGGTGAAGCCAATCTGCCCGGCGCCTTTCAAAGCCGCGTCCAGCGGCGAATCGCCCTCCTCGAGAAAGCGGGAGATGTTCTCGATCATCACGATAGCGTCATCGACCACAAAGCCCGTGGAGATGGTCAAGGCCATCAGCGTGAGATTGTTCAGGCTGTAACCGAGCAAATACATCACACCGAACGTGCCCACGATGGAAAGCGGAACCGTGACGCTGGGGATAGTGGTGGCAGGAAGATTGCGCAGAAAAAGAAAAATCACCATTACGACCAGCACCACGGTGAGCATCAGTTCGAACTGCACGTCCTTTACCGAGGCGCGAATAGTTTCCGTACGGTCGGTGAGAATGGAGACGTTCACGGCAGCCGGAAGCCCGGCCTGCAATTGTGGCAGCAGCTTCTTGATGCGGTCCACAACGCTGATGATGTTGGCCCCCGGCTGACGCTGGATGTTCATGATGACGGCCGGGTCAAGGTTCATCCACGCGGCTTGCATCACGTTCTCCACGCCATCCGTCACGGTCGCAACGTCCGATAGTCGTACCGGAGAACCATTGCGATAGGCAACTACGATGGGCCGGTATTGATCACCTGCGAGCAGCTGGTCATTCGCGCCGATGGTGAAGGACTGCCGTGGACCGTTGAGCGTGCCTTTGGCTTGGTCCACGTTGGCCGCCGCCAGAGCCGTGCGGACGTCTTCGAGGCTCAGGCCATAAGCGGCCAGGGTCGTGGGATTGGCCTGGATTCGAACGGCCGGTTTTTGACCGCCACTGATGGAAACCAAACCTACGCCAGTGACTTGGGAGATTTTCTGCGCGAGGGCGGTATCGGCGAGATCCTCGACCTTTGAGAGCGGAAGCGATTTTGAGGTAAGCGCCAAAGTCAGGATGGGGGCGTCGGCGGGATTCACTTTGCTGTAAATCGGGGGATTGGGCAAATCCACCGGCAGGTAAGTTTGTGCCGCATTGATCGCGGCCTGCACCTGTTGTTCCTCGACATCAATATTCTGTTCCAGGCCGAATTGCAGCGTGATGACTGAGCTGCCGAAAGAACTGGTGGAGGTCATCTGGGTCAGGCCGGGAACCTGGCCGAATTGCCGTTCCAGCGGCGCGGTTACGGAGGACGCTATTACGTCAGGGTTTGCGCCCGGATAAAACGTCATGACCTGGATGGTGGGATAGTCCACTTCCGGCAAAGCCGATACTGGGAGCTGGCGGTAGGCGACGATTCCCACCAGCATAATCGCAACCATCAGCAGCGCGGTGGCTACCGGGCGCAGAATAAAAATGCGTGACGGGTTCATTTGCCCGAACTTCCCGAAATCGGTTTTTGCGTGGGCGGGCTGTTCGAAGTTGCGGCCGGCTGCGGCGTTTGATTCGCCGGCGCCGCCGAAGTGCGAACCTGGATTGGGCTGCCCTCCTGTAGTTTGTCCTGACCGTCTGTGATTACGACATCACCGGGTGCTACGCCGCTGGCGATGTTGGCGAGATTGTCCTGGATGAAGGCTATGGTGACGGGTTTGATTTCTGTGGTATGGTCGGGCTTCGCCACGAAAACATAGGTGCCTTGCGGTCCGCGTTGAATGGCCGCCGCGGGAATCACCGTGCTGTTCTTGCGAATCTCTAACAGCAAATGGACATTCACGAATTGGTTCGGCCAAAGTGCGTTTTCCTTATTGTCGAAAACCGATTTCAGGCGGCCCGTTCCTGTGGTTTGATCGATCTGGTTGTCGATGGTTAATAGCGTTCCGGTGGCCAGTTTCGTCTGATCGTCACGACTGTAGGCATCGACTTGCAGCGTACTCTTCGCCATGTGCTGCGCCACCGTCGGCAGCTGATCTTCCGGAAGCGTAAACAGCACCGCGATGGGTTGTAATTGCGTGATCACCAACAGCGGATTGGTATCCGTTGCGTGAACGATATTGCCCGGATCCACCAGGCGCAGCCCGACCCGCCCGCTGATCGGCGAAGTAATGTGGCAGTAGACCAGGTTCAGTTTGGCGCTATCGATGGCGGCCTGATCGGTTCGAACCGCTCCTTCGAGCTGGTCAACCAGGCTGCCTTGCGTATCGACCTGCTGCTGCGACATCGCACCCGAGTTTTGCAGCAGTCCCTTATAGCGTTCGTAATTCAGTTTGGCATCGCGCATTGAAGCCTGGTCTTTGAAGAGCTGAGCCTGCGCCTGTTCTAATGCAACCTGATAGGGACGAGGATCAATCACCACGAGAAGGTCGCCTTTGTTAACGAACTGGCCTTCTTTGAAATTGACCTGCACCAACTCACCATCGACCCGAGTCTTGATGCTGTCGGTGTAGAAGGCGGAGACCGAGCCGAGACCCGTGAGGTAGTAAGGCATGTCTCGCCGCTCAGCGGTAGAAACCGAGACCGGTACCGGCTGGGCCACATTGGCGCGGGCAGCTCCTGGCTTAGGATCACCGCCTGCGCAGCTAACTAGCATCAAGCAGAACAACACGCTGAATGGCAGCAGAAATCTGAACGGCGCAGGCACAGGAAATCCGCCCTTTGCTTCTTGTCGTCCGGAAGCCGACACGCCGGGTTTAGCTCTCATTATGTCCTCGTCCACCAGGAAGAAAGTATAAGAACTGATCTAAGCTATAGCGGCCCTAAGAGTTGGACGTATCGCTAGCAACTTGGTTGCGCAAACTTCGTGACGCCGCTCCGGAGACGCATTCCTTCTACTTCAATCTTATTCCCAAAGATGGCCCACCCCCAAGTCTTTACAAAGATTTACCTCTATTGACTGCCGTTGAAGAACAAACATGGTCACTGCAAAGAGACTCGATTCCGATCCAGCATCAAGGGCTGACACGAGCACCGCAGGTCGCGTATATTGCGGGATGCCTTCAGCCATGCCCGGGCCAAAATCCAAGCCGGTCATCACCATTCGTGACCTTCACAGCTTCGAAGATTTAAAGCAAGTGGAGGCAGTAGAGCGGGCAGTGTGGGCACTCTCCGACCTGGACGTCATGCCGCTAACCTTGGCAATCGCGACGCGGGAAGCCGGCAGCATATGGTTAGGGGCCTTTGATGCGGCAAAACTGGTGGGGTTTGCCTTCGGTATTCTCGGCCTGGAAGGGAATCGGCCGAATATTCACTCGCACATGCTGGCGGTGCTGGAGCCCTATCGGTGCCTGGATGTGGGCTACAAGCTCAAGCTGGCGCAGCGCGAGCGAGCTTTGGCGATGCGCGTGGGGGATGTTCGCATTGCCCAGATTACCTGGACCTTTGATCCTCTGCAGAGCAGAAATGCCCACCTGAACTTCGCCAAGCTTGGGGTGGTTGCCGAATCCTACAAAATTGATTTCTATGGACCGGAAACCTCCAGCGTTTTGCACCGCAACGGTACCGACCGCCTGTGGGTGAAGTGGCCAATTGCGAGCCGACGCGTGCAAGACCGGCTTCAGGGCAAACATAACCGGCAGGAAATGCTGGACACGCTGAGGACGCTCCCACCACTGGTCAGCTTCAATGGCGATGGCCGCCCCAAACGGGCTGATCTGGCTGACGCTGTGCAGCGCCAGCGGATCGCAATCGAGATTCCCAGCGATATTTTAACCATGGAACAAAAAGATCCCGCGCTCGCACGCGAGTGGCGCATGGCCACGCGCTGGGCCTTTACCGAGTCAATGAAGGGGGGATTTTTCGTCGCCGAATTCTGCCGCACCGTCCGCGGCCAGCAAGGCCCAGGCGTCTATCTGCTGGAAAAAGGCAAAGTTGAGGAGTACGTGCCGGAGTTGGCGTACTCCTGACTCTTCGCTCCACCGCCCGGATGCGAGTAGGACGTCAGTTTTTCGCTTGGGTGAGGGCCGCCAACTCGCGCCGGGCTTCCTGGGCCGGAACAAAATCCGGATCGGCGTTCTTCCAAATGTCGAGCAATTGCTGATAGCTGCGCGTGGCGGCAGTTTTGTCGAATTGCGCCTGCGCCCTCGCCGTGCCCAACAGACACAGAACATAATCCGGAGCCTGCGCTATGCCTAGGCCACCTTCCCCCAAAGCCAGAGGACGGTAGCGCAACCCGGGCTCAAAGTCGGTTACAGCTTGTTGCGGCTTCTGCGTTTCCAGCGACGCGCGTCCTAACAGATGTGGAGCTTTCGAAACGAGCAAATAAGTTGTGCTCGACGACAATAGAGTCGCTACCTGCTCGGGATGGTGCTGGGCCAGGGCTGCAGCTGCCTTCACCTCCGGAACAACGATGTCGCTGTAAAGCGTGTTGGCTGGCTCAGCTGCCGCCGCAGCTTCCACTTCCTTCAATGCGGGACCGGTCTCGCCACAAAGAGCCAGCGCCAGAGTCGCATCGGGAATGGTCGCCATGGAATGATCGAGTGCCAGACCCTTGTGCGCCGAGTCCCGCGCGGCGTTGCAATTGGATACGAGGGCATCGTGTACTGCCTTGACTGCATAATATGAAGCGGCAGTATCAGGAATATGCTGTTGCTCGGCGCGCTTGGCGGCGTTTTCCCAGTGCTGATCGGCTTCGTGCATCCGGCCCAGATACAAGTAGAAAGTTCCCGTACTCGCTTCCAGTCCAAACCCATCCGGTCGCCCCACTGCCCACTGGAGATGCTTCTCCCAGTCGGGGCGTCCGGACATAAATTCGTCCAGCATGGCATTGCCCTGATAGTTGACGTTGTCGCCGCCACCCTGATCGAATGCTTCCTTCAGGTAACGTCTTCCTTCGTCCATACGATCGATAGCCATCAGTGTACCGGCAGCATTGTTGGCTGCGACATTGTCCCAGCGGGCGATTTCCCAGGTCTTCTTAAACCCTTCCGCCGCCTGCGCGAAATCTCCAACAAATCCATAGGCCGTCGCAAGGTTATTCCACGCCGCCGCGTCGCGTGGATAAGTTGTAACGAACAGCTTGTAGGACTCGATCGCCTTCGGCATGTTGTACTGCTGCAGCGCATACTGCGACTCGATGTACATGCGCTCGCGTTCGGTCACCCGTTCCCGCAAGTCGTAGGCTTTTTTCAGGTACTCGGCCGCCTTCGAGATGGCTCCCACATTCCCATACGCCACCCCTAACCGTGCCCAGCCCATGGCAAAACTCGGGTCAAGCTGGACTGCCTGCTCATAGAAAGACGCAGCTTGCGGAAAATCGCGCCCAACTCGGTGCTCGTCTTCACCCAGAGAAAACGCGTGGAAAGCCTGCAATGAAGCGGTCGTCACGTTGGTATATGGTGTGGTCAGCTTCTGGATTGATGCCATCGACTCGCCCAGCCGCGCGCGCATTGCGGTCGCCGCCTGTGACACCGCCTGCAGCACGCCGGTCTTGTCATTGGCGGTGACTTGTTCGCGGGCAAAAACCTCGCTGGTGGCCACGTTCACCGCATTGATCTGGATGACATAAGCCGAGCCCAGGCTGGCAATGCTGCCCGCTAGATACGCTTTTACGCCCAGTCGCTGCCCGAGTTGCTGTGCCAGTTCCGGCGTGATCTTCTGATCTTTCGATTGCCCCAGATATTGCAGGTTGCTGTGCAACTCGGCGTCGCTGACCAGTTGCAACAACGGCGATTGCTCCAGCTGAATCGCCAGCGCTTCTTTCAGCGTGGAATCGAAAACCGGATCGCCGGTCTGGTTGGTGAAGTCGGCCAGAATCAGCTGATCTTTGTCGGTCAATTGCACGGCCTGATGCTTATGCAAATAATATCCGCCCCCAATCGCAGCCAGGACCAGGACGACCACCGCCGGAATCATCCACTTCCAGCGACTTCGCGGAACGGGAACGATAGTTCCAGCTGCGCCGCTTTCCGGGGCCACCGTGGCCGCTCGTGCCGGGCCACTGGTCTTCTGCGCGGGTGTGGGCGAAGCATCAGAGACGGGCGCGGTATGAGCGGCATGCGACGAGGCGCTCGCCGCCGCGCTCCGGCCTGATTCCAAATCCCGTTTCAGCCGCAACAATTCAGCTTTGATGTCGATTGCATGCTGATAACGCAGATCGCGATCTTTCTCCAGCGCGCGGTTTATCACTTCTTCGAGCTTGGGCGGGAGGTTGGGATTCAGACGAACCGGCGCTACCGGCGTCCGGTTCATGATGGCCTCGAAGATCACACCCGAGGTTTCTCCCAGGAAAGGCACTAAGCCCGTGGCCATTTCATAAAGCACAATGCCAAACGAGAACAGATCCGTGCGCGCATCGAGTGCTTTGCCCCGCACCTGTTCCGGCGACATGTAAGCGACGGTGCCCAGGGCCGAGCCCGGACTGGTCAGGTGCTGGGCGCTCATCCCTTCGGTCTTGGTCGCATCGGTCGGGTCCAGCGCCGGGCCCGCTTCCTGCGTTACTTTGGCCAGACCAAAGTCGAGAATCTTCGCGGCGCCGCGCCGGGTCACAAAAATGTTCGCCGGCTTGATGTCGCGATGCAGAATGCCCCTTGCATGCGCCGCATCCAGTGCGTCGGCAACGTCAATGGCAATGGAGAGCAGGGTCTCGATTTCCAGAGGGCGATTGCCAATCAGGTGCTTCAACGTATCGCCTTCCAGATACTCCATGACGATGAAAGCCTGATCGCCCTCTTCGCCGATGTCATAGACGGTGCAGATATTGGGATGATTGAGCGCCGACGCCGCCTGCGCTTCGCGTCGAAACCGGCTCAGCGCGGAGGCGTCGCGGGTCACGTTTTCGGGTAGAAATTTCAGGGCCACAAAGCGGTGCAAGCGTGTGTCCTCAGCCTTGTACACGACACCCATTCCGCCACCGCCCAGCTTTTCGATCACTCGGTAGTGAGAGATGTTCTGGCCAATCATGTTGTTCGTGATGATGTCCCGTGCGGCGTGAACCCAGAGACTTGCCGGTGAGCCATCTTAGGGGGCAAAGCGAAGTAAAGTCAACGCGAGGAAAATCGGACGGGATTAGGTTCTGACCTTAGGACGGTTCGCAAATTTGTGTCTTTGCAACAGCTATTCCGGGACGAAGCTCTAATCTCCAGTAAGGATTTTCCATGCCTCTTTGCTGGTGACCATGACGTGCTGCACACCTTTGACCGCCTTCATATACTGAGCGCGTTCAAAAGCCGATGGATCGGGGCAACGCAACTGGCTCATGCTGCCCTTCATCTGCTGCACGGAGTCGTACTCGTGCCGCTCCATCCAGCGCAGCACTCCCTCTTCGATGAAACGCAGGTGGCTGATCCCGTTGCGCAGCAGGGTAGAGCAGACCATGGTGACGTCTGCGCCTACCATGAGCAGTTTAATTACGTCCTCCGGGCCATGCACGCCGCTGGTGCCGGCGAGATTCGCACGGACACGCCCGAACAGAATGCCGATCCAGGTCAGCGGCAGCCGCAAAGCTTGTGGCGTGCTCAGCAGGACATTGGGTTGAATCTCCAGTTCGTCGAGATCAATATCGGGCTGGTAAAAGCGATTGAACAACACCAGACCGTCTGCGCCAGCCTGGTCGAACCGTTTAGCCATGTTTGCCATGTTGGTAAAGAAGGGGCTGAGTTTCACGGCGACCGGAATTTTGACCGCTGACTTGACCGCTTTCACAATTTCGATGTAATCCCGTTCAATTTCCGCGGCCACAACATCGGGATTGCTGGGGATCGCATAAATGTTGCACTCAATGGCATCCGCGCCGGCCTGCTCGATCTGTTTGGCGAAGGCATTCCAGCCGCCCACCGTCGCCCCATTAAGGCTGGCGATAATGGGAATGCTGACTGCCTTCTTTGCCTTGCGGATGTGATCGAGATAACCTTCCGGCCCGAGGTGAAACTCCGATGGTTCAGGTAAATAACTGAGCGCCTCGGCAAAGCACTCGCGATGCTCCGCGAGACGATGATCGAGTTCCACACTCTCCTGCCGCAACTGTTCTTCAAACAGCGAGCCCAGCACCACGGCCGAGGCGCCGGAATCTTCCAAGCGGCGGACCGTGTCGAGGTCCTGCGACAACGGCGATGCGGACGCTACCAGCGGGGTGTGCAGCTTTAATCCCAAGTACGTTGTGCTGAGATCGATCATGTCTGCCTCCCTGAACTGCTTGTCATCCCGAGCGAGGGTCTTTTACCGAGTCGAGGGACCTGGGCGCGCCATGCGAATGCCTCGCGCTTTTTGCGAGGTGCTAAATCGCATGTTCGGCGCGCATCCTTATAAAACAACTGCAGCGCATCTCCAATCAATCCCCTGCCTTCACCGGCTCAGGGGCTTTTCCTAACTTGCGCTGCGCCAGATACTCGTAGAGCCGGTAGCGGGTCTCCGCATCCTGCTGCGCTTCGGCCCACAAATGCTTTGCATCTTCCGGTTTGCTCTTGAGGAGCATCTTGAAGCGTGTCTCCATATTCATGAAGTCCCGCACCTTTTTGGTGGGCGTCCGGGAATCGAGAAGCAGCGGATTCTCGCCCTGCTGCTCGCGTTCCGGGTTGTAGCGATACAGCAGCCATTCGCCTGAGTCCACAGCGGCCTTCTGGTTTTGCATTCCCGTCGTCATGTCGATTCCGTGCGCAATGCAGTGTGCATACGCAATGATCAGGCTGGGCCCGTCATAAGCTTCGGCTTCAAGAAATGCCTTCAAGGTATGTTCGTCTTTTGCTCCCATAGCTACACTGGCGACATAAACGCTGCCATAGCTCATGGCGATGAGGCCAAGATCCTTCTTCGGCCCCGGCTTGCCCCCCGCGGCAAACTTGGCTACTGCCGCGCGTGGAGTGGATTTTGAAGCTTGTCCGCCGGTGTTGGAGTAGACCTCAGTGTCAAGCACGAGCAGGTTCACATTGCGGCCGCTGGCAATCACGTGGTCGAGGCCGCCGTAGCCAATGTCGTAGGCCCAGCCGTCTCCGCCAACGATCCAGACGCTCTTTTTCACCAGCATGTCAGCGATGGCCAACAGTTGTTTTGCTTCGGGGGATTGCAGTTTTGCTAAGCGCTCCTTGAGTACGTCGACGCGCTGGCGTTGCTCGAAAATATCGGCTTCATCTTTCTGGGGTGCAGTCAGCAAAGCAGTGGCCAGATCTTCGCCAACCGATCCGGCAACTCGCCGCAGCAACTCGCGGGCGAACTCCGCCTGCTTATCGATCGACAGGCGGAATCCCAGTCCGAACTCCGCATTGTCTTCAAATAAGGAGTTCGACCAGGCGGGTCCGCGGCCTTCAGAATTTTTCGTCCAAGGAGTGGTAGGCAGATTGCCGCCATAGATCGAAGAGCAGCCAGTTGCATTAGCAATCACCGCCCGATCTCCGAATAGCTGCGACAACAACTTGAGATATGGCGTTTCACCGCATCCCGAGCAGGCGCCAGAAAACTCAAACAGCGGTTCCTGAATCTGCTGCTGCCGGATGTTCCCAACTTTGATTTTTCGCCGGTCCAATTCCGGGATCTTCAGGAAGAAGTCCCAGTTCTCGCGCTCCGGCTCTCGCAGCGGCGGCTGCGAAGCCATATTGAGGGCCTTCAGCCGCGTCTCGGCCTTATTCTTGACGGGGCAGATGTCAACGCAGATGCCGCAGCCGGTACAGTCTTCGGGCGCGACCTGAATTGTATACTTCAGCCCTTGCCACTCTTTGTCGCGCGCTTCGACAGCCTTGAACGTAACCGGAGCGTGCGCCAGTTCCTTGGAGTCATACACCTTGATACGGATCACCGCGTGCGGGCACACCATGGCGCATTTGCCGCATTGAATGCAGATCTTCTCGTCCCACACGGGAATTTCCAGCGCGATGTTACGCTTCTCCCATTTCGCGGTGCCGGTGGGGAAGGTGCCATCAGCCGAAAACGCGCTGACCGGAAGCTCGTCGCCACGTCCCGCGTAAATCGTTCCGAGAACGTGTTTCTCAAAATCGGGCGCTGCAGGAGAAAACGGCGCAGGCATCTCGATAGTGCTCGTTACCTGGTCTGGCACTTTGACTTCAAACAGGTGGGCGAGCGTCTCATCGACCGCTTTCATGTTCTTTTGAACGATGTCTTCACCTTTGCGTCCGTAGGTATCGCGGATCGATTGGCGAATGGCTTCAATCGCCTGCTCTCCTGGTAGGACGGCGGAGATGGCAAAAAAGCAGACCTGCAGGATGGTATTCATGCGGCTGCCCATGCCGGTATCCCGCGCCACTTTGTAAGCATCGATGACAAACAACCGGGCTTTTTTGGCGATGATCTGTTCCTGCACCGTTCGGGGAAGATGATCCCAGATTTCCCCAGGACCGAATGGACTGTTGACCAGGAAAGTGCCGCCGGGAATCAACGCGCTCAGCATGTCGTAGCGCTCGAGAAAAATCCATTGATGGCAGGCGACAAAATTTGCTTTGGAGACAAGATAGCTGGAACGGATCGGTTGCGGGCCGAAGCGCAGGTGCGAGACGGTAGCCGCACCCGACTTCTTCGAGTCATAAACAAAATAGCCTTGCGCGTAATTGTCAGTGTTTTCCCCGATGATTTTGATGGAGTTCTTGTTCGCCCCTACGGTCCCATCCGCGCCCAGACCATAGAACAACGCCCGCACCACATCGTCCGGTTCGGTAGAGAACTCGGCATCGTAAGGCAAACTGGTGTGACTGACGTCGTCGTTGATGCCGATGGTGAAATGATCTTTGGGTTTCTCGGCGTTCAGGTTCTCGAAAACTGCTTTGACCATCGCCGGAGTAAATTCTTTCGACGATAATCCGTAGCGCCCGCCCATTACGGTCTTGACCGCTCTCAGTCCAGCGAAGCCATCGTTTGTGCCTTCACTGAGCGCAGTGACCACGTCCACGTACAATGGTTCGCCGATGGCGCCAGATTCTTTGGTGCGGTCGAGAACGGCAATCTTTCTCACGCTGGCAGGCAGAGAACTCAGGAAATGCCTGACCGAGAAGGGCCGGAACAAGCGAACCTTGACCAGGCCAACTTTTTCCCCGCGCGCGTTCAGATAATCGACCGCTTCATGGGCCACTTCCGCGCCGGATCCCATCATCACGATCACCCGCTCGGCATCCGGGGCGCCCACGTAGTCAAACAAGCGATAGGACCGGCCGACGGTCTTCGCAAACCTGTTCATGACCGCCTGAACCTTTTCAGCCGCGGCCAGGTAGTAAGGATTCGCGGTCTCGCGGATCTGAAAGAACACATCGGGATTTTGGGCTGTGCCGCGCAGCACGGGATGATCGGGCGAAAGCGCCCGCTGCCGGTGTTCGATGACGCGGCCCATGTCGATCATGCTGGCAATCTGCTCGTCGCTGAGAACCTCAATTTTGTTGACTTCATGCGAAGTGCGAAAACCATCAAAGAAATGAAGGAAGGGAATTCGGGTTTCTAGCGACGCCGCATGCGCGATCAGTGCGAAGTCCATAGCTTCCTGCACAGAGTTTGAACAGAGCATCGCCCAGCCGGTGGTGCGGCAAGACATAACGTCGCTGTGATCGCCGAAGATGGAAAGCGCATGCGTCGCCAATGTGCGCGCTGATACATGAAAGGCTGTGGCGGTCAGTTCTCCGGCAATCTTGTTCATGTTGGGAATCATCAACAGCAGGCCTTGCGATGCGGTGAAGGTGGTAGAAAGCGCTCCCGTCTGCAGAGCACCGTGAACTGCTCCTGCGGCCCCTCCCTCACTTTGCATTTCAATGACGTGTGGAACCGTTCCCCACGCATTAGGAAGACCCTCGGAAGCCCATTGGTCAGCCCATTCACCCATAGGCGAAGACGGGGTGATTGGATAAATGGCAATTACCTCGTTGACGCGATAGACAACGTGCGCGACCGCTTCGTTACCGTCCATAGTCTTCGACTTCATGATGACCCTCGTCTGGCTGGGTTGGGCGCAAAGTTGCCGCGCCCACCTAACCCTGGCTAAATCATCTGCCTTCCGAAGCGGCAACGTCGGGTACGAAGATCACAGGAAGATGTGACGGGAATCACAGGGGGTTTGCAGGAGGTCGCTCTGAAAAAACAGCATAGATCGAAGCTATGGTGGAGGTTCGGTAACCAGAAGCTGAGCCGTTAGCTTGTTCGCCGCTCAGTTGCTGGCGACCAGCTGTGACACTTGTGGAACCCCGGCAGGGCTGGAGCTTTCCTCATCCCAGTCTACGGCCGCGAGCGGGCGCGAATCGCGGGTGCCGTTGGAACGCTTCACCCGAAGCGGTGCCGCCTCAGCTTCGTCCTCATGATCATGCTGGTGAGCTTGGGTGCGCGCGTACCCAAGTAACTCGCGAATGCGGAGTTTTGCCTTGTGCAGCTGCGATTTCGAATTGCCCACCGAACAGTCGAGCAACTCGGCAATTTCCTGATGCTCATAACCTTCGACTTCGTGAAGCAGAAAAATGGTGCGATAGCCATCCGGCAGCTCTCGGATCGCTCGGGTCAGTGCAATGCGGTCCACACAACCCGAAAGGCGATCATCCTCACTGCCGTATTCACGCCGCACCGCCCGCGCGTCGTGATCGTAAGGTTCGTCCAATGAAATTTGCCGCAAAGCTTTTTTGCGGAAGTGCATTAGCACGGTATTCACCGCGATGCGGTAAAGCCAAGTGGATAACGCAGAGTCTCCGCGAAAGGTGGAGAGCTTGCGAAAGACTTGCATGAAAGCATCCTGCGTCAGATCTTCGGCTGCGGCCGTATTATTCGTCATGCGCAAACAAATGGAATAGATTCTCGCTTTGTGGGCATGAAATAAAGAAGCGAACGCGTCAGAGTCACCCTGCTGAGCGCGTCTTACCAGATCGAAATCAACGTTGAAGCGTAGGCTGGAATTGGCCTGACTGCTCACTTGCGTCTCCTTTCAAAATGCGGGCGAGATAACCTGTTCGTCCCTTGCAGCCATCAGCGTATGTTGCGAGACGCAAACAAACCATCCGGTCCACTCTGTATCCGAATCAATAACTTGCTGTACCGTGTTGATTTGCCAAGAGCCGCGAAACTTTGCGGGTGAACTGCGATAGCCGTCATCGAGTGGTTGTTGGCGCAGCGAAGAGAACGACTAAACAAGAAAGCGTGCAGCCTGTACAAACGCTTAGAAAATGGGGCCACTGCAACGAAAAAAGCACTAAGGAGCTTTGCAACGAGTATTAGGGGAATCCCCGATCACGAAGGTTCTACAGCGGTCAATTCAGAAACGCGATGGGAGTAAACGATCGAACCAACCTGGAGCACAACCATGAAAAAACAAATCCCGATTGCCGCGAAATTGCAGCAATCGGGATCTTCGTAAGATCTATTGACTCTCTAGTCCTGCCTGTACGACATGGACTATGTTGTTGCGCACGGCATAGAGCACCAGATCGCTTACCGAGTGCAGTTGCAGCTTCCGCATGATGTTGGAGCGGTGGGTTTCTGCTGTTTTCACACTCAAGCCCAGAGCCACTGCGACTTCCTTTGTGCTTTTTCCCTCCGCCAACAACTGGACAATTTCACGTTCACGCGGAGTGAGCCGGTTCCGGCTCACCGGAGCCGGAGCCGGACCAGTTGATCCCTTCAAATACCCTTCCAGCACCATGGACGCTACTTTGGATGTGAAGTACGTCTTGTCCCGCCGCAGCGCTTCCACGGCGGCGACCAGATCGCGTGCGGCATCCGATTTCAAGAGGAAACCACGTGCGCCCGCATTCAATACATCGCGAACTACCTGGTCAGAATCATGCAAGGTAAGTATCAGAATTCTTGCATGCGGATTGGTTTTCAAAATCTGGCGAGTCGCCTCGAGCCCGTTCAAGCTGGGCATCCCAATGTCCAGAATAACCACGTCGGGCCTCAACTGCTGGGCTTTTTCAACCGCATCGCGGCCGTCGCCAGCTTCGCCGCAAACCTGCCAGTCTGGCTGCTGCTGTAATAGCGCGACCAAACCTTTACGCACCACTTCGTGATCATCCGCGATCAGGATTCGAAACGCCGCCACAGAACACCTCCCCAACAGATATCTAGGATTGACTCAGGAACTTCCCGCTGCAGGCAAATGCTGCCGATACAAACTCGAATGATTGGAACCTGGGAACCACATTACTCATGCACTGCGATTACCAAACCCCAAAGTGTTGATAATTCGTTAGGGCTCGAAATTGAGGATGTAAATCTTACCGCACAGATCTTTTCGGGTCTCGATTCAACAATGGTTCGTGTCGCGCCTTTGTCCGCCTTCCCGGGGCAAGCCGTTTATGTCGACGGAGTTGGCCGGCAAAGGAACGATTTTCAGTCCATGCACCGGCTCGAGCACGAGGCTCATAGAAGCCGCGCAACGTCCGCAGAGCCAGAACTGCGCTGTTTGGCTGGTGGGCTCTTCATCAAAGGGCACGCCTGCCTCATCGGTTGCAGAAACCGAAATCGAGACCACCTCAAACTGGAACAGGCGGCCTTCGACAAACGAATGCAGCTGTGCTCCGCAGTTCGGGTTAACGCAATGGGCTATCATCTCTCCTCATCCGTTCGCCAGCGGTCCTCGCAATCCAAATCCGCTGCGAACCTACAGCTTTTGCCCTAATCTGCCAATACAGTAAGAACTGTATACCTCTTACCCGCCGGTTAAGTATTCAGAGAAAAACTTGACCTGAGTATGCTGCCTTTGATCTAAGGCCCCACTCCCACATGCTTGGATGCATCCTAAGCGGTCGCAGAACCTGGAAAGTGCAGTAGGGCCCGCATCGCCGATCAAACCCCTCGTTTAATTGCAGATAACTCCTCGCTCGAGAGCCTGCCACGGGCTGCGGCCAGCTGTAAAGCCTGCGATCTTTGGAAAAGTCGCGCAGTATTTGGCAAATTGAGGCTTGCCGTCCACGGCTGGACGCGTGATTTGTGCAGCGCGGACAATTCTGTCCGCGAAACACCTTCACTCTGTGATTTCTTTGTCTTGTGAGTTTTGATCTGTGCGTGAGACGTTCGACCATCCATCCCGTGACGCACATCACCGCAAGCAACGTCATGCTCACTTAGGCTGAGATGTCACATCATCAAAGGGAGCGCAACCATGGCCTACGTAATCACTGATACTTGCATTAAAGATGAATTGTGCGTTGACGTCTGCCCCACCGACTGCATCCATCCCAAGAAGGACGAGCCAGG
>Ga0187782_10000785_pt1 | contig 22174 bp, 15 predicted proteins | sample 0715_SJ02_MP15_2_FD_132454 | JGI IMG/M metagenome (GOLD analysis project Ga0187782, IMG submission 132454) | Tropical peat soil microbial communities from peatlands in Department of Meta, Colombia - 0715_SJ02_MP15_20_MG | ecosystem: Environmental > Terrestrial > Soil > Wetlands > Peat | place... | reverse complement strand
TCGACACGCGCCTTGAAGATGCCACAACCTCCTCACTTGAGGCTCTGCAAGCCTACAGTTTGGGTCGGAAAGTGATATTAGGAGGCGACAACCTAGCAGCCGTGACTTTCGCCCAGCGGGCCATCAAGCTTGACCCAAATTTCGCGATGGCTTACGCCTTGCTTGGAGTCAGCTATGGGAATCTAGGCGAAAGAAGCCTCGCGTCTGAAACCTATAGGAAGGCCTTTGAACTCCGTCAGCGAGCGAGTGAGCCGGAGAGATTAGACATTGAGGCGAACTACTACAGGGTTGCCGTCGGCGACCTCGAAAAGGCACGGGAGGTTGATGAACTCCGAGCGCAGACTTACCCCAGAGAGTGGGGACCGCGAAACAACCTTGGCCTTATCTATGCGGCATTAGGACAGTATGACAAATCACTTGCGGAATTCCGCGAAGCCCTTCGCCTTGACCCAGAAGGTGGTCTGCGATATTCCAACTGTGCTTTCTCCTATATTTGTTTGAACCGCTTTGAGGAGGCTCGTGCCATTCTGGACGAGGCAAAAAGAAGAAACCTCGATTATTTTGGCACGCATCGCGCCCTATATCTTCTGGCCTTCTTTCAGAACGATGAGGTCGGAATGGCGCAGCAGGTGGCTTGGTCGGAAGGTAAACCGGGGTTTGAAGACGTGTTGCTTGGTTACGAAGCCGGGACCGCCGCTTTTTGGGGGCGATCAGATAAGGCGAGGAGGTTCACTCAGCAGGCAGTTGCCGATGCCGAGCGTGCCGAATTACATGAGGCTGCGGCGGGTCTCGAAGCCGCGGCCGCCATGCGGGAGGCGCTTTTCGGTTATCCAGTGGAGGCCCGTCAGCGAGCGGCGGCGGCGCTCAGCCTTTCGAAAGGAAGGGAAGCGCAATATGGAGCGGCGCTGGCGCTGGCTTTGACAGGAGACACAGTTCGTGCACAGGCGCTTACCGATGATTTGGGGACGCGCTTTCCGGAGGATACTGTCGTCCGGTTCAACTACATGCCCACCCTGTTGGCGCAGATTGCACTCAGCCGTGGTGAGGCTTCGAAGGCCATTGAGGTCCTTCAATCCGCCGCTCCTCATGAACTCGGGGCACACAGGGCAAGTTATTTCTTGACTAATCTCTATCCCGTCTACGTGCGCGGCGAAGCCCATCTGGCGGCGCATCAAGGCAGCGAGGCCGCCGCCGAGTTCCAGAAAATCCTCGACCATCGCGGAATTTTGCTCAACGAACCAATCGGAGCACTCGCGCACCTTCAAATCGGTCGGGCCTACGCCATGCAGGGTGACACCCCCAAAGCTAAGTCTGCCTATCAAGATTTCCTCACGCTCTGGAAGGACGCCGACCCCGACATCCCCATCCTGAAGCAAGCCAAAGCCGAGTACGCGAAGTTAAAGTAGTTCAGGACGAACCTTTTGACGCTTCAAACATTGATGGATTTCAGATTTAGTTCAGTTTCCAGAAATCCCCAGTCAAGCCAAGCTGGTTGAACAACGCGTGGGCTTCATCCACGGTTCGGCGACGCCATTTGGGGTCGCGGCGGTCCCGATACCATTCACGCGCCAATGCCCAGCAGGTGGCAGGCGAGAGAATCGCTCCGCGTGGCAGATTCCAATTACGGCACCAGAGGTTCACCATCTCTTCCGACCGGAAGAGGAGCATAGTCTTTCAATTAAAGACAATATTGTCCCACCATCGTCCTGCGGGGAGCGCGAAGTGGACGATACCTTCACCAGTCAGTACCCCACCGTGCACGGACAACTCCATCGCTTCGCCCGAGGTCCCGCACGAAGCAAGCACACGGCCATCGGCGTGTAGCGTGGCAATAATACCGAGACTGTCCCAAATGCAGTTGCCAAACCACCGGCGACCACCGACCTCGGTGACGAACGGCGTAGGCACAGCCGAGAATGGGTTCGCCATCAGGATTTCGCCCGTGGGTTGTAGCACCAGCATGTGGGCGTCGTGCATACGGCGGAGGGAAGCACGAACATCGTCAAGAGTGGCACTGACCAGACGGGAAAGCGTGGAGACCGCTGGCGTCTCACCTGTCCGGACGATTTCGTCGTAGATGAGAAGACGGAGGGCAGAATCCTCGAACATGGCGGGAATCTAACCGGAGAAGAGAATGCCAGTCAAGCTACACGTACATTAGCTTCCTTATGACGAGACTCGGTAGCTCGATGGCGAAGGCGGGGAGAGCTTCATCTAGGGAGAGTTTTTTCGTGTGTTTTTTCATGAGAAAAGTTTGGAACAACATCGGCGCATTTGAGGGAGAAGAGTGGCTTTTTGCAACCCTAAGCGACGGCCAAACAACGACTTATGTTTTGGTGTGAATCCTGTTAACCGAAGGGTTGCTAGTTCGAATCTAGCCCGGGGAGCCAAACTTTCTCTCGAATTGAGTTGGGACAAGGACATTCCGCTGAGCGCCGGATCGTCCGTCGAAGGAAAACCAATCCTGAGGGTTCACTCCTCCTGAGATTCAAGGCCCTGTACTTCCGCCTTGAGAAAAATCTCGATGCGATTTGTAGTCCACGCCGCGATCCCAGTACCAAAAAAGTCGACATCTTCGGTCCAGACTCCGCATGCCAAGGCGAGTGCGGTCGCCAGCACTTGCCAGTCGTCCTCGTCTCGACCACGCAAGCGTAGTCGAGATTCCTTTTCAAAGGTGGCGTAAACGTCAGATGCAACCGATTCGATGATATTTCGCAAATAGTTGAGCGATGCCAAGACGTCCACATCGGGTTTGCCTCGCTTCTTCAACAGCGGAGGCAAATACTTCTCGGCGTCATCGAAGGCAATATCAGGTGCGAAGAAACGGACACCCTGGCTGGCGTAGGTGTCAATTAGCTGCCGAACACGTCTTCCAAGAATGGCCCGAATGAGGATGTTTGCATCGAGAACAATCATCTTAGCGGGATGCGCCCTTCCCGCGTCGACGCAGCTCCTTGAACTCAGTCACTAGCTGTTCTTCATCCACGTCCGCGAGTGCACTGGCAAGGCGCTCCGCTGCGGCCTTCAGTTCCGACATTTCCGCTGTCTTAGGACGCTTTCGACGTGTGGGAACGTAGACACCGAGAGTCTCGCCGCGCCGCGTGACGGCAACTGGCGTGTCCGACTCCAGGAAACTAGCGATCCGTTCACGGAACTCGCGGACGCCAACTTTGATGGTACTCATGGCCAAACTCCTCGATGCTAGTGTACATCTATGTGTACGCAATGCGCAAGACCCGGATCTACACGGCGCCAATATCTTGGTCGAAGACCAGGGTCGCGTCAGGGTCGAGCAGGAGGAAGGCCCGAACTCCTTGAATCCGGGCCCTAGAGTTTGGTCTTGCGTGGGTGCAGGATAGGTGCAGGATTCAGGCCATCTTTTCGGCTACCTCGTTCCCTAAATGACGCCAAAGAAACGAGTTGTTGGATTTCACTCCTTTTCTGTTAACCGAAGGGTTGCTAGTTCGAATCTAGCCCGGGGAGCCATCTTAATACCCTGAATCTGCACCGGGGACGCGGGTCTAAGATTGACTGATCGGGGCGGATCGGAACTCACGAGCGTTCGAATAGAGTGCATTACGTGTCCACCGGGTTCCCCACTAGCGCGTAAGCAGTTTGCGAGCCTTCGGAAAACATTGTGTTTCCTGAACGCGTTTAACGCTCCTCTACCCGTCGAGCCCAGGGTCCAATTTCCTCTTCTACGGAATTGCGCGTTTTTTGTCCACGTGCACGTTTTAACGGCGGGACCCGCTGTTTGTCGTCAGCTTAAGGCTGCTGTTCAGTGTCCGACGGCGGTGTTGTCGGCCCACTTTGCACCTCTTTTGCAGCCCGTTTGGCGAACTTCTTCTGATCCCGCCGTTCTACCTTCGCCCGCTGCTTTTCCTGCCGCTTCAGTTCCTTCTGGCGCTTTTGGAAGGTGATGCTCAAGGGTCTCCTTGGAACTCCGCTTCTATTCTACCTTCATTGCGAGTCGCAGGGCATTTTTCAATCCCCCTGATTGCGTACTCGCCTGGGGGGACAGGCAGAATCTGGATAAACGAAACTGCATCACCAAGAACCTTCGAGAAACGTGCGGACGAGGCTGGAACGCGAAGGGTGGCGCAGTTTGCGCAGCGCCTTAGCTTCAATCTGGCGAATGCGCTCGCGTGTGACAGCAAACACCTGACCGACTTCTTCGAGGGTGCGCGGATTGCCGTCTTCAAAACCAAAACGCATGCGGATGATGCGTTCCTCGCGGGGGCTGAGTTTCCTGAGCACTGAGGCCATCTTCTCCTTGAGGCTCAAGTTCATAGCTGCCTCGGATGGAGAGATGACCGCCTTGTCTTCGATGAAATCGCCGAGGTGCGAGTCCTCCTCTTCACCAATCGGAGTCTCGAAGGATATGGGTGTCTGAGCGATCTTGCGCGTCTGGCGCACTTTTTCAATGGTCATGTCCAGCCGCTTGGCAAGCTCTTCCGCTGTGGGCTCGCGGCCGAGCTCCTGTACGAGCTGGCGAGTGCACTTGGCAAGCTTGTTGATGACCTCGACCATGTGAACGGGCACACGGATTGTGCGCGACTGGTCGGCGATGGCGCGCGTGATGGCCTGACGAATCCACCAGGTGGCATAGGTCGAGAACTTGTAACCCCGACGCCAGTCGAACTTGTCGGCCCCTCTCATGAGCCCGAGATTGCCCTCCTGGATCAAGTCCAGAAACTGAAGGCCATGATGGGTATATTTCTTGGCGATGGAAACAACGAGGCGAAGGTTGGCCTCGGTCAACTCGTTTTTTGCTTGCTGTGCGTACGCCTCACCTCGCTGGATGAGCGTGAGGGTGCGCTTAAGGCTGCTTAATCCAACTTCGCTCGATTCTTCGATCTCCTTCAGCTCGGCGCGGCGTGCGCGTAGCTCTTTGCGAGCTTCGGCGGCGACATCGCCCAGGGCAGCATCCACGCGGCGCTCAAGGCGGTGTGCCTCGCGCTCGATGCTGTGCAAGTGCTCAACAGTTGAACGCAGTTTGCCAATCAGACGCTGCTTCTCACGCCAGTGCAAGCGGATGCCGCGAAACGCCAGAGAAATCTGGATGCGGGTGCGCGCGAGGGCCCACTTGGCCCGAACATACGAGTGCTTCTTTGATTTGGGAATCTCCGCAAGCTTTGCCGCCTGTTTCAACGCGGTTTCGTAAAGCTCTGCAATTCTGTCGATGTACTTCAGCGTCTGCTTCGTCTTGTTGGCGAGTTTCGCTTCAGTCAGCTCTTCATCGTCAAATTGGACGATTTCCTTGATCGGCCGCGCACCCCCGCGCAAATGGTCGCCAACGGCAATCAGCTCCTTGATCACGATCGGTGAACGGGTGATCGCCTTCGTCACCACGAGCTGTCCACGTTCGATGCGCTTGGCAATAACGACTTCATCCTCACGGGTAAGCAGGGGCACGGAGCCCATTTCGCGGAGATAGACTCGGACCGGATCCTGGGACTTGGTGTCCACACCCGAACTCAGGTCGAGGCTGGCTTCGGCGAGCAGTTCCTCTTTCAGGTCAGTTTCGGGACCCTCAGCTTCGGATGCAGCGGCCCGCGCAGCGTTCGCGGTGGCAAGGTCCTCGTAGATCTCAATACCCTGGCGCTCCAAGATGGACAGGAGATCGTCAATCTCGTCCGGTGAAGTCACCTCGGCAGGCAGACTTTCGTTCACCTCATCGTAGAGCAGGTAGCCGCGCTCCTTACCAACCAAGATGAGTTGCTGGACGCGACCAAGCTCGTCTTCAATCTGTCGTGCCACGTATGCTCCTGAACTTGCTGGAACGAAATGAGGCGGGCGACATCAAGATTCTTGGTCTTTCCTGTGGGCGGAGGTGCCGGGCTTGGTTTTCGGCGAATGGGCCGCTAGGTAATCCGCCAGTTCTGCATCCGTAATCGAGAAGCGCGCGGAGGGAAGATGGTCGCTGCGGGTGGCGAATTCACGGTGAAGCCGGAGGGAGCAGATGTCCGGTGCATCCTGATAGCGCACGCGATGCGCCGCAAAAGCGGCGTTCGCAATAGTCACAAAATACTCAGAGGATTCGCCGCCAGACCCACGGCGGGTGAAGGCGTATTCGCGGACTGCCCCTCTGGTTTCAAATCCAACGTACTGTAGAACAATCGGGTCACTCACAAGGATCCGCCATTTCCGAAATTAAGGTTGCAAACTTCCGCTTAGGCACCCCTCAAATCGATCAAGAGGGTTTCGAAAGAATAACAACGCTGCACCTTCATCATGGCACACTTATGTGTGTCGGCATACGAGCATCTCTAAAGGCGTTGATCGATCTCCCGGCCAGGATTTAGTTTTCCATTTGGGCTTGCAGGAATTCCCCCGGCAACGGAACCATCCTGGGTCCGGATGTCGCTGGGATCCGCTCTCTGCCGAGTCGACGGGCCTGGGTGCCCTTCTCGAATGACTCACCATTCAGGGAAGCTCGCTCCATCCGAATCCCGAGTGCCCGTTCCAATTGGAACAACTCGGTCCGCTGCTCTCGCACGAAGAGGGTCGAGGCGACACCGCTCTCACCGGCTCGTCCGGTGCGACCGACCCGATGAATGAAATTTTCGGCTACATCCGGAAGGTCATAGTTGATGACGTGGGCGATGTCCGACACGTGGATGCCGCGGGCAGCCACATCCGTCGCGACCAACACGCGGTACTGCCCTCGCTGAAATCCTGCCAGTGCTGCGGTTCGCTGGGATTGCGAACGGTCCCCGTGGATCATCGCGGCGTTGATGCCCTGGCGGTTCAGGCTCTTGGCAATCCGCTCTGTGCCGCGCTTGGTGCGCGAGAAAATCAGGCAGCGCCCATTCTCCTTATTGACCAGCCCGTAGAGCAGTTCCGGCTTCTCGCCATCCGCTACTTCAAATGCCCGCAGCCGCACGTTTTCTGAGGGTTTCAGGGTCGAACCACATGACAGGCGAACCGGGTTTCTCGTGTAATCTCTCACTAAGTTGGTTACCGCTCCCTCCATCGTCGCTGAAAAACACAGGGTCTGACGCTCCCGGGGGAGGTTGCCAACGATCCGCCGGATCGCCGGCAGGAATCCCATGTCCAGCATGCGGTCTGCCTCATCCAACACCAATAGAGTCACGCCGGCCAGAGACACCAGCTTTCGTTCCAAGTAATCCTCAAGGCGGCCGGGAGTTGCCACGACGAGCCGCGCACCTCGGCGTATCGCATCGAGTTGCCTTCCTTCCGGTAGTCCGCCGACCACCAATGCTGCCGGCTGGGTCTGTTTGCTCCTCAGCGCGTCGTACTGGGCTACCACCTGCATTGCTAATTCTCGTGTCGGGACTAGGACAAGCGCGGCGACTCCTGCCGCCCTTTGTACGGACAGCTTTTCCATCACGGGAATCAAAAACGCCAGCGTCTTACCGGTTCCTGTCTGCGCCGTGGCAATCACATCCTTGCCCTCCAGGGCCTGCGGAATAGCTGCCGCCTGCACCGGGGTCGGCGTTGAAAACCGCGCCGCAGTGAGTCGCTCCTTCAACGAAGGAGATATCGACAGTTCTGAAAAACTTTGCATTTTTGCTTTCTTGCTGGCGAGTTTGCGCAACCACTCCACAGAACTGTGGGCTGTCGCGGCAATCTCCATTGCCAGTCTTCTTTTTGAATTACGCTGAAAACGAACGGAGGAAACGGAGGGCGGGTATTCTCAGATCAATTCGCTCAACCAGAGGGACCGCACAACACAACCGAATGCATTAAGCGTACAAACAGCATAACATGCTATAGGGATTCACGCTAGCCAAGTTGGTTGTTGTGCGACAGGCGGCCGATCCAATCAGAACCGAGGAAAGCATATGACAAAGCTTTACGTAGGAAGTCTGCCGTACAGCATCACCGATGAGAGCCTGCTGCAGTTGTTTACCGGGAAGGGCTACAAGGCGGTCTCTGCCCGCGTTATCACGGATAGGGACACGGGCCGCTCGAAAGGATTCGGATTTGTTGAACTCGGGCCGGAAGATGACGCGGCAAAGGCCATTGGCGAATTCAACGGCTTGAATATCGAAGGCCGTGCGCTCGTGGTCAACGAAGCGCGCCCGCAGGAATCGCGCGGGTATGGGGATCGTTCTGGCGGGCGAGGATTTTCTGGCGGGCGATCCGGCCGCGGTGGACGTAGAAGCTACTAGTTGACCGAAGTCTTCTGTCTGGGTTGCACAAAAGATCTTCGCGCTGCAGGCATGCCAACGACGGGATTAATCTGTGCGGGAGCAATACGTGAGTGTAAAAGTCGTCGCCGCCATAAACAGTATGAACAAACAGGGACACTATGCCCGTATATTTCGGCACCAAGACAAAATGTGGGTTGAGATTGACCAGTGTATGCTCGCCTCGTTTGATGAAGTCGAAAAACTGGTCGATGGAGTCCATTCCATCGAAGAGCTAGCCGACCTTTTCAAAAGGAGGCACGCGGAAGAGCTGGGCAGCCTTTAGCGTCTGTCAGAACCATCTTCATAGCACGCCTTATTGCACTCCCGGTCGATGGAACTGTAGCAAAGCGCAATGAGGGGCTAGGGTTCGACGGGCCTTTGAGACAATCCCTGGTTGCATCGTTGGTTACATACTCGCGGCCGAATATGCCCGACGACCCCAGTGGCAGCCGATTGTCGCCGGGTAAACCTACTGAAAAGAGGCGGCACAGCGGAGGTAGGGACGTTTTCAAGACCGCCGGTTCCACTTTAGCTCAGTCAAGTGAAAGGGCCCGAAATCCAAATATGAATTCCGGGCCCGAAACACTTGGAAGTTGGGTGCAGGATAGGTGCAGGATTCAGGATATCTTTTCGGCTGCCTCGTTCCCAAAGTGACGCCAGAGAAACGAGTTGTTGGATTTCACTCCAATTCCAGCCGATAGCACTTCCACTGCGCGCCGCTGCGCCGCCTCTTTCGGCATGAGACCAAGCCCAAAAATGCTGTGGAGGTGGTTTTCCCGGACAATCTCGGACTCAGAAAAGCAGATGCCAGCATGGCCCGTAAACTGCCGCAACGCTTTGGTTAGTCCGCGGTTTACAGCTTCACCTTCCCCGAGACCGTATCTGATATTGCTATTAAAAAATCTCGAACCGAAGAGTTGCACGCTATCCGACGCCGATTCAACGCGATAGATTTTTTGCAACCTTAATCCTGCCGGTTCGGGACCAGGAGGTCGTTGATCATTACCAGTTTACTTTGCCCATTTCCGCAGTAAGGGATTCGAACAGTGGAGCAAATGGGCATTAGAGCAAGCCGATCGGATTGACCCGACGGTCGGAGGAGCGTTCTGACGTCCATGCGAGACGAAGATGAGATCGAATGCATGTTGGATCCGAGCATGTAAGAGCCGCGGGTGCGACCGGCCTTAGGTCCGACCACAGCCTTAGCGCTAGTTTTCGCCAAAAAACTGTGCCCACTTTTGTACCCAACCTCCATCAAAAACGATAGTAATTGGTCCTAGTCAGAACAAAAGCAAATTGGACATAAGCGCTAAAAGAATCAATTTGATAGCAACTAATCGTTCTCCATCGCAGATTAACACGTCGCAACTGTTAACCGAAGGGTTGCTAGTTCGAATCTAACCCGGGGAGCCATTCTTAAACCTAAAATGTCGTCGTAAGCCTTGCAGCGAACAGTTTGAGCCAGGCAGGGAGACCATATCTTATGCTGGTACTGGATATGGTAAGATCTGTTTATGAACACAGCGCGTAAGATCACCGTAGAGGTGCCGCCGGAGCTTCTCGAGAAGGCGCAACGAGCGAGCGGTAGCGGCATTACTCAGACCGTCCGTACGGGGTTGCAGCTAGTTGCGGCATCGCGGGCCTATGCTCGACTACGCCAATTGCGTGGCAAGGTTCGTTTTACCCGCACCGTGGCTGAGCTAAAAGCAGACCGATGATCGCAGCTGATACGAGCACCTGGGTCGCCTTTCTAGAAGGCGGAGTAGGCGAGGATGCGCAGCTGCTCGACAAGGCTCTGGAGGGGCGGCAAGTGCTAATGGTTCCCGTTGTACTCACCGAGCTCCTGAGCGATCCGAAGCTTCCTTCAGGTGTTGCCGCAACGCTCTTGGAGGTGCCAGTGATCGAAGTCGAATCTGGTTATTGGCAGCGGGCTGGAGTGCTGCGAGCCAAAGTACTGGCAAAGCGCCGCAAGGCCCGCCTCGGCGACGCGTTGATCGCCCAGAGCTGTATTGACCGAGGTATTTCGCTCATCACGCGTGACCGAGACTTTCGAGTATTTGCTGAAGCCGCGGGTCTCGACCTTCTGCTGGGTTGAACAGACTTAATGTTTTGCTAGCAACCCACACGGGTAGCCCAAGTAGCCCAACTGGGAGACTGGAAATCCCTGAATTTCCCCGTAAGCGACACCAAACAAGGCATTTAGGTTTTGCATTCCTCGCTTGTCAATCGAAAGCACTGGATTCAGGGAAGCTGCAGCAAATCACAATCAAGCATACCCGCGCTCCCAATTGGAGGACCATCGGGAGGTTCGACGGGCGGGGAAAGATTGATGCGCTTTGAATCCTTCTCGAACGCTTCGATTTGATGAGAGGCGAAAAAGATGTGCGCTTGATCGGGAATGACCTGCAACGCACCCCCTGGCGAATCAAGCCATTCCTTTAAGTCATGTAGCTTTAGGGAAGCGACTGCGCGGGCGGCGTCGCTGGCCTGTTCGTTTGCGGAAAGTGCCATCAGATCATAGAGTACGACCTGATCAACCGTCTTTGTAATCTCCCCGTCATAGCCCTTAGGGTGTGGAGCTTTCCAAGTGGCATTCAATACTGCATCTATAACCTCGTCGAGACCGGGATTTTGCTGGTCGAGCGCATGGAATTGAATGAGGCGTGCGGCTCGCTCGGGATTGAACAAGAACTGAAGCGTGTGGTGAGCGGCGGCTTCGGCTGGGGCAACAGCATCGAACGTTGGGCTGGTGTGAATCTTGAATAGCTCGCGGTCACGAGGATAGTCCGGCGGACGAGGCGGTATGATTTTCAGAAGTGGATCGGGAAGAGCGAGCGCCTCCGGCTTGAGTGTGGTGAGAACTGTCGCAAGGGCGCGCCTCTGTTCCGCCGCTGCAACGATTTGCGTGGGAACTTCGCCGTCGCCTCGCAACGCGAACGTGTAGTCCATCCCGCCGATAAGTTTGCTTGCGGCTTCCACCTGGTAACGGTGAAACATGTAGATCGGGACCAGAACATCTTCGATGGTGGCTAGGGGAGCACCTTCTCGAATGTTATTTTCGCCAAATCGGCGCAACGCTACAGCGCGAATCTGCATAATGTTGTTTAGTTCGTCGATGGCGTTTGACCCGCTGTCCCAAAGGTGCGCGACGCTGCTGGAAGAACCTTGGGGACGGGCATCTTGGTCAGTGAGATAACGAAGGCCCTTATCATACGCATCAGTCAGGATCTTATCGAGCACGGCGCGCTCATCCACGCCTGGAGCAAAATGACTGTAGCCCCACTTAATGGCGTTTTTGTCCCACGCGCCAATGCCGGTGGAGTAAGCGTCGGAGAGATCGAGTGTTCCATCCGTCGCAAGCTTAACGACAGGCGGCGGGTAATCCATCACCGACGAGCGGTTTACACTGCTCGCGGAGAAGTTATGCATCAGGCCAAGCGTGTGCCCTACTTCGTGCGCGGCAAGCTGCCGAAGTCGCGCCAGCGACATCTCCAACATCTTTGGCGAAACGGGTTTGCCTTTTTCATAAGGAGCGAGCAGTCCTTCGGCAATGAGATAGTCCTGACGGACACGTAAAGAACCGAGAGTGACGTGGCCCTTGATGATTTCCCCTGTGCGGGGATCTATAACACTGGCGCCGTAAGACCAGCCACGCGTTGAGCGGTGCACCCACTGGATGACGTTGTAACGCAAATCCATCGGGTCAACACCCTCAGGCAAAAGCTCAACTCGGAAAGCGTTCTTGTAGCCGGCAGCTTCAAACGCCTGGTTCCACCAGCGTGCTCCTTCGAGCAGTGCGGAACGAATCGGTTCCGGTGCACCACGGTCTAGATAATAGACGATAGGCTCAACCGCTTCACTGACGGCAGCCCTAGGATCTTTTTTTGCAAGACGGTGACGAGTGATGAAACGCTTGACGATAGTTTCACCGACCGGCGTCGCATAGTCCATATAAGAGATGGCAAAAAAGCCGCTCCGTGGGTCGTAGAGGCGGGGCTGATAACCTGGAGGGGGAAGCTGGACAAATGAATGGTGCTCGCGGACTGTAACAGCGTCCGGAGCAGGTACAACTTGGCGTACCCAGAGTCCGGGATTATCGCCGACGAAAGTAAGCGTGGCTTCCACTTCCGTGTTGAGTGGAAAGTTCTTCGTCAGGGGAAGATAGACGGCGCAACGCGAGGCGTCGAGCCGGTAGGAACCCTGCTTTTCCTCGAGTAACTTTGCGGGAATGCCGTGTCCGTCACGCAAGTAGAAGTCTGTAGCATCGACGAGCACATGACCATTTTCCTCAGCGGCTATCGTAAAGCCCCAAAGCACAGATTCGGCAAAGGAATCACGGACCGAGCGTACTTCATCGGGATCGTTACTAACTGCACGATAATCGAGATTCTCTTGGATGAGCAAAACCTTGGGGCCACTCCGTTCGAAACGCACAATGCGAGTTTCGCCAAGTTGACCGCGATCAAGCCCGATGTCATTCGAGCCTATGCCAGTGGACAGCCCACTCTGGTATAAGAAGTCCGAATCCCACTTGTCAATTTCTAACCAAAGCTTTCCCTGGCGCGCATCCCAGTAAATGTTGAAGTAGCCCGGGAGCTTTTGAGTGCCAGTGGTCTTTTCTGTAATTGATGGCGTCTGAGGAGTATCGGAACTAGCCGCGAACCCCATTGGCGAAGACAGCAGGAGAGAGAGCAGGCTGAGAAACTGGACACGATTGAGCATGTTCACGCCCTAAATGGAATAAACCTTTTACAACAAAACCGTGTGGCTTATGGAGAATCTCACGACCGTCCGACAAGTAGTCTGTTCGAGTGACACCCTCAACAATGCCTAACTATATTTAATGGTAAATATATCAAACGATATCGTGAAGAGCGGTTTGATTATCCGCTTGCCTTGTCAGGAATGCAAGACTCGCAATCTCTGTCTGGCAGGTGCGGTAGCCCAAGTAGCCCAACTGAGGGACTGAAAATCGTCGTCTTTCCCGGTAAGCGACACCAAACAAGGCATTTAGATTTTGGATTCCTCGGCTGTTAACCGAAGGGTTGCTAGTTCGAATCTAGCCCGGGGAGCCAAACCTTTCTATCAGTTAAGCCGAGAAGTCAAAACCTCTCATTCGAAACTGTAGCGGAAACTGTAGCGGGTGGTTCATTTTCGCCTCCCACTGCGCTCTTCCCGACTTCGGCTCTTCTCGGACCCAATTGACTCCGAGTGTTAGTGTGGCTGCCGGAGTGTTTAAGGTTTACATTTTCGGTTTGCAGTCGATGTAACAATCCCTTTTGCCCCGGCAGGTTTTTGGAATTCAAAGTTGTTCGTTAATTGGGCTGTTTTCAGTAGAGGCTCAATCGGGATTGCTCAATCGGGATTCGTGCTCAATCGGGATTCGTTGACTTGCCTCAAGCATGCCACCTAAGATGACGCCACAATGAGGGGCACCGACGCGCTCATCGGCCAGATCATCTCGCACTACCGCATCATCGAGAAGTTGGGCGGGGGCGGGATGGGTGTGGTCTACAAGGCCGAGGACACCGACCTGCGGCGCTTTGTGGCGCTGAAGTTTTTGCCGGATGAACTGGCGCGGGACCCGCAGGCCTTGACGCGTTTTCAGCGCGAGGCCCAGGCTGCTTCGGCACTAAACCATCCGAATATCTCCACGATCTATGAGGTTGGGCTGCAAGACCGACGGCCCTTTTTAGTGATGGAGTTTCTGGACGGCCAGACGTTGAAACGCATGGTGGCCGGGCACCCGCTCGAGCTTGAATTGCTGCTTTCGCTGGCGATCGAGATTGCCGACGCGCTGGACGCAGCACACAGCCAGGGGATCGTACACCGGGACATCAAGCCCGCGAATATTTTCGTGACCAAGCGCGGACACGCCAAGATTCTGGACTTTGGTTTGGCAAAGGTGGCGGTACGCGCCACGAGCAGCAGTTCCACAAGTGACCTGGAATCGGAGAACACGATTACCAGCGGGAGCGGCGACGAGTATCACCTGACCAGCCCTGGCTCAACCATCGGGACCGTGGCATACATGTCTCCGGAGCAGGTGCGTGCGAAAGAGCTGGACGGGCGGTCGGATCTGTTTTCATTCGGGGCGACGTTGTACGAGATGGCTACCGGACATTTGCCGTTTCGCGGGGAAAGCACCGGGGTGATTTTTTCGGTAATTCTGAACGAACCGCCGCAACCGCCTTTGCAGGCGAATCCACACCTGCCGGGGGAGTTGGAACGAATCATCCATAAGGCCCTCGAGAAGGACCGCAACCTTCGTTACCAGAGCCCGGCGGAAATGCGCGCGGACTTGCAGCGCTTGAAGCGCGACACGGAGAGCGGTTCGGTGGCCGCGGGGAGTTCCAGCAAGGTCGCGGCACAAAAAACGCCAGCGGCGCCGAAGCGATTATCGAAGTGGCTGGTTGGAGCAGCTGTAGCGGTTGTCGTGCTGATAGCGGGTGGGATTTACCACCGGGCGCATGGCACTCCGGCGCTGAATGAGAAAGACACGATCGTTCTGGCGGACTTTGCCAACAGCACCGGGGAAGTAGTTTTTGACGATACGCTGAAAACCGCGCTTACGGTGGCGTTGAACCAGTCGCCGTTCTTGAATGTGCTTTCCGAGAACCGCGTCGGCGACACGTTGAAGCTGATGGCGCGCCCGGCGGATGCGGTGCTCACCTCGGACGTGGCGCGGGAGGTTTGCCAACGCACGGGCAGCAAGGCCTACATTGCCGGAGCGATCGCCAAGCTGGGCACGGAATACGTCGTGGGATTGAAAGCCATCAACTGCCGCAGTGGGGACTTACTGGCGCAGGAGCAGGTCACCGCGCCGGCAAAAGAGCAGGTATTGGAGGTGTTGGGGCGCGCGGCGGCGAAGATGCGCGCGGAACTAGGGGAATCGCTAGCCACGGTGGAGAAATTTGACATACCGCTGGAACAGGCAACGACTTTGTCGCTCGATGCTCTGAAAGCCTACAGCCTGGGGAACAAAGCAGCGCGGGAAAAGGGAGAAGCGGCGGCGTTGCCCTTTCACCAGCGAGCCATTGAACTGGACCCGAACTTTGCCATGGGCTATCGCGCGGTGGGAGCGGATTATTTCGGGCTGTCGGAAATCGGGCGAGCCAGCCAGTATTTCACGAAGGCGTTTGAGATGCGGGAGCATGCCAACGAGAGAGAGAGACAATACATCAAGGCGGCGTACTATTCGAATGTCACGGGGGAGTTGGACAAGGCGGCGCAGGCGTACGAAGAACAGATTGCCAGCTACCCGCGAGACAACCGCGCCTTCGTCGGACTGGGGAATATGTCGGCATTCCGCGGACAATATGCGAAAGCCAGAGAGGCCTACCAGCAGAGCATCCGGTTGAACCCGGAGTTTTCCGCACCGTATGCGGATCTGGTCAATGTCCAATTGGCTCTGCAACAGTATGACGGCGCGCGGCAAGTCGTTCGCGAAGCGCAGGCACAGAAGCTGGACGACTACATCTTTCATAGCGGGCTGTATGCCTTGGGATTTCTGTCGGCGGTTTCCGCGGCGATGAGCGAGCAGCAGAATTGGTTCGCGGGACAGCATGACGCCGAGAATATTGGGCTCTCGCTAGCATCGGACACGGAAGCGTATGGGGGACGCTTGGAGAAAGCCCGAGAGCTGACGAAACGCTCGGTGGATTCGGCGATTCGCGAGGACAGCAAGGAAACCGGTGCTATCTGGCTGGAGAACGAGGCGTTACGCGAAGCGGCGTTCGGCAATGCCACGAACGCCAAGCTCGCGGCAGCCGCGGGCTTAAAGCTTTCGCCCGGGAGCCAGAGCGTTCAAGTGGAAGCGGCGCTGGCGTACGCCTTGGCCGGAGATGTTGCGCGCGCGGAATCCATGGCCCAGGAGTTGAATCAACGATATCCGCTCGATACGCAGGTGCAGGGCCTCTGGTTGACAACGGTTCACGCCCAAGTGGCACTCGACCGGAAGAATGCGCGGGCGGCGCTAGAAGCGCTGCAACCGGCATCCGCGAACGAATTGGGACAAATTGCGTTCGTCACCAATGTTTCTTGCCTGTATCCGACGTATATCTGGGGCGAGGCGTATCTGGCATCCAGTGACAGCAAAAACGCGGCAGCGGAGTTCCAGAAAATCGTGGACCATGGAGGTATGGTGTGGAACTGCTGGACGGGTGCGCTGGCGCATCTCGGCGTAGCCCGTGCGAACGCCTTGCAGTCGAGAACATCGCAGGGCGCGGACGCCGACGCCGCCCGCGTGAGGGCGCTAAGCGCCTATCGGGACTTCCTCACCCTCTGGAAAGATGCCGACCCGGACATCCCCATCCTGAAGCAAGCCAAGGCGGAGTACGCGAAGCTGATGTGACGAATCGCCAAACACCGTCGTTTGGTTGAGCTACCTTTCGGAAATCCGGGCACGAGGAGGGATTGCGATGAAACCTTTCCGCCGCGTTTCTCTGATTTGCGGTACCGCCCTGCTATATGGCTCCTCGGCATTCGCCCAACTCGCCACTCCAGCGGCCCAGGGATCGAATTCTCTCGCCGCGAATGGGCGTGTCGGATGCACAGCAAGCTTCATACTGCCGGTAGGCACTTACTCCCAAGGGCCGTCGATGGGCCCTTATTCCCCAGGAGGTTGGGCTGCCGCTCCGTACTCCGCCGTCGAAGAATTCTGGGTCCTGCAAGTACGGAACGATGGAACCGTAGCCTCTTCGAAACGGCAATTAACAACAAAGATCTACCAGGATTCAAGTGGTAGAAGGCGCCGCGAGCGGCCCATTTGCTCCCAGCTTTATGAGGATGCCGAGGCGGTTCTTGTTTCAATTGACGACCCCGTGGCGGGCTATGAGTATGACCTGGACCCGCAGAACCGCATCGCCTACCGCTACTCTTTGAAGGCTGTCAAAGAGGCTGTGCGAGCCGCCGGTGGAAACCGGCCCGGCCCCTCCATGGAAGTCACCAAGGAGCCGCTGGGCTCGCAATGGATGGAAGGTCTTTCGGTGGTGGGCACGAGGGAGACGCGCCGCCTAATCCCCACGTCTGCGCCGGACATGGAAGACTTGAAATCCAAGGAGGAAATCGACGCAGCGAAGGCGCGGTTGGAAGTTACGACCAATGAAATCGAGGAGAAGCGCAAAGCCCTTGAAGCCTCCCACAGCGAAGGGCTGACCAGCGAGGAAGATTACACTCGACAGCGTCGAGAACTAGACGAAAGAATGCATACAGCGATGTTGGAGTCATTCCGAGTTGGGTATGCGGAAAACCACGCAGCGAAGGCGCGGAATGACCAGCCGTTCACCATGGTCGAGGAGGTCTGGTACTCCTCCGAGATCAAGGCTGTGGTCCTGGAAAAATCCATCTACGAAGGGGTCGAAAGACGCCTCACCAACATCGACCGCGCAGAGCCCGACATTTCCCTGTTCCAGCCGCCTGCTGATTACAAAATCGAGGACGCGACAGGTACGGTCACCATCCAGATTTACCCACAGCCCACGCTCGCTTCGATCAGCCCGGCGAGCGGGATCCAGGGGACCAACGTCAACGTGACGCTGACGGGCACGAACTTCGTGGTTGGCGGCAGCACCATCAACGTACCCTCAGCCGTGGGAATTACCGTCTCTGGCGCCACGGTCGCCAGCGCCACGCGCAGCGCACTCGTCGTGCATGAAAGCATCACCGCGACGTTCCAGATCTCGGCCACGGCGACGCTGGGCCCGCAAAATGTCTCCGTGACAACCGCGGGCGGGACCACGCTCAGTCAGACATTTACGGTGAATCCGCCTGTGCCGAGGCTCACGTCCCTCAGCCCGATGAACGGGGTGCTGGGGACGAGCCCGACGGTGACGCTCACGGGCACGGGCATTGGCGGCCCGGCCGTTCAGACCACCATTGCATTCAGCGGGACGGGAATCACGTAAACGAAATGATGCGCTAGTTTGACCAGCGTTTACGAACGCCCTGAATATTTACAAGCCTTCACCGCGAATCAGTGAGGCTGTGATCGCCTGTGAAGCTGTCCGAAGCCAGTACCTGGTAACTCGTGCCAGGACTTTCAGCATTGCTGCCGAGTTGCCGACCCTGGCGTTGCAATCCTCAATCAAGGCGACGATCACCTGCAAGGAGAGGTTTACTTGGTTCTCCTTCTTCATGAATGCCGCCGCAATATGTCGAGGATATTCTCATGCTTCATTTTCGCAGCCCAGGCTTTAGGTGTCGCCCACGGTTCTGCGTCGGGCTCGTCAACCGGTGCGCCACGTTGGATAAACAATTCGACCAGTTTTCTGCGACCCCAGCGGCACGCCCATCCGAGCGGTGTTGACTTGAGCAGGTCATCTCGCAGATCCAATCTCGCTCCGTGATCGAGCAGCATAGATGCAAATCCGACGCGATCTTCATCCCCGGCCCGGCCATGATGCGCAGCCGCAAAATGCAGTGCAGTTTGACCCATCCGAGTCACATTCGGGTCTACTCCATGTCTTAATATGGCCGCCATACTCCTGATATGGCCTTCGTTCTTCGATGCGTTTGCTCCAGCACCACGTATTGGTTGAATTAAAACCCAATGCCATCGCCGGTCGTCGCGAGGCCACTTTAGATGTGCCAACGCCGCCTGAACAATCTCCGGACACCCGTGATCGGCTGCGGCCCAAGCTAGCTCGCTGACCAATTCTTCACTTGGGTTGCTTGCGAGCAAACTTTCTGCCGCAGGAACGTCATGAAGTTCGGCAAGCATGTACGGATGCACCTTGGCACCTCGCTCCAATAGCAACTGCTTGACTGATTCGTGGTTATTGACCCAGGCATTTCGGAGCGGCCACCCTGAAGCGTAAACATTGGCGTTAGCGTCGGCTCCACGATCCAAAAGGAGTTTGGCAATCTCAAAGTTGCCGGCCAAAGCTGCATGCCACAGTGGCATACCCCAGCTTGGCGTAGGCTCCTCTACTTCTTTCAAGAGAATGCGCTCGTCAACGTCGGCGCCCATCTCCAACAGTAGTCGGACCGCTTCGACCTGCCCGTGATTTACAGCCAGAGTGAGAAGGCCACCGTTGGAATCAATCTGGCGCAACAGCTCTGGCGACGCCCCGATCAATTCCCGGATACGCGGCAAATCTCCCAATGCAACCGTCGCGCGTATTGTGAGTTGTGCCCCGTGCTCTAGCAGGAGTTTTGCGACCCCCGAAAATCTCTGCGCGCTCGGGTCATTTGGATGAGCCGCAAGCGCTGCGCGATCAAGAGGGGTCAACCCCTTCAGATCTTGCTTGCGCGCGCTGGCACCTTTGCTCAGTAGCCATGCGACGAGTTCGGCATTGGCTTCTTCGGCCGCGACATGCAGTGGGGTTGCACCATTGCGATCGCAGGCGTTGATCAGAACCGCGTCCTCGTTGAGCAGACGCAAGGCCGTCTCACCGTCACCCTTGGAAATTGCCGCACTGATCTGGTCCTGAACCGGGGAGATCGTAGTGTTAGGGCAACTTACCTCCTTGCGACGCTGCAGCTCCTCTTCCTCCATCACAGCCAGCACGTCGCGATAGTCCCTGTCTCTGGCCAAAGCAAATGCCGAGGTGGCATCACGGTGCGGCCAAATGCCTTTGCGGGCATCCGCTCCAGCCTTCATGAGGAGACGTACCATTGGGACATTTCGACGCAACACCGCATAGTGCAGTGCACGATGTTCGTCGTTTTCAGCCCGATCCATTCCGACCAACTCGGGCCGGGAAGCCAGCATTGACTGAACCTCTCCAAGATCGCCGGCTTTCACTGCTTCAGCGAATCTCGCTACGTTGGCTCCATCGACAAAAGCCTTCAGTTTCGGCCAGCTTGTAAAACCATACGCTCGTGCCAATACTCGCTGTGCGTCATTCAGTGCAAAGGTGGTGGAATCGGGGCTGCTTTCAAATTTCTGTATCTCTGCGACGGCTGAAGGATCGCCCAAGTGGTACTGTTCGAGTAATTCCTTAGCTTGCTTTCGCAGCTGCCCTAAATTTGGGTGTGGTGGGAGACGGCGCGTTCGTCCAGGATTGGAAAGGTTCTTTGACATGACGATCTCCTTTTTTGAGCGTTGCCTGGCGTCCGCGTAACAGGCGAAAAAAGAAGATTCGTCTCTAAATTGTAAGCAGCATTCTGATCGGTAGGCTCAGCCTTTCCCGCGGACACGGCGGCGCCCGATACGCCTTTGCCAGTATACTGCGACGCAGCCCTGTTGAGGGTCACGAACATCAAGCCGCCAGAGGGAAGCAGATGTTGGAAGGATGACGAGCAAGCCGGAAGGAATCGGATTACTTCTTTTTTCCGACAACACTCCAAGGAAATACTTAGAATCTGCCGTTGTGAGCGAGTGGCGATTTATGGCCAATTGGACGGTACAATACTCAGCATGAAACGGATCATCGCGGTGACGCTCACAGTCCTGGCAGCTCTTGGCTTATCCGGTTCATCAGCCCAGAAACAGTCGCTGGACGGGGTGTGGAGAAGCGAAGGATACGGCCTGGTGTTCGACATTCCGGGAGCAACGCTAAAGTCTTTCGAGGTGACCGCCACGACTTGTGTGCCTGGCGATGCGGCGCAACGTGAGGACACCAGCATTGATGGCCGCGAGGCCACATTCAAGACCACAGACGGGGACGTGTTCTTTATCCGCAGCGGTGGCACGGCTGATCACAGGCTCCTCCACAACGTCTCCTCGGTCTCCGACGTGCGCATCGACCGCATCGCGAAGCTGCCAGCGACCTGCGAGCATCCGACGCCGAACACGCCGCAGGGCAATTTCGAGGTCTTCACCCGCACCTGGGCCGAGAACTACATCCTGTTCGATCAGCAAAAGGCGGATTGGGAAGCCACCGTTGCCGCCAATCGCGCCAAGATCACCGACAAGACCACGCCGGCGGAACTTTTCGACATTCTTGTGGGAATGATCGAGCCATTCCACAACCTCCACACCTATATCGACGCTCCCGATCTCAAGCGCGAATTCCACACGTACAGGCCGGGTACGGACCGTGTTGTCAAAGGCGACAGGCATGAATTCCGCACTAAAACCATGCCGGCGCTGCTAGCAATTACCGATCGCGCGTATCTCCAAACGCCATTACGCAGGTGGTGCAACGATCAGCTTCAATACGCCCACGTCAATGAGACCACGGGATATCTGCGTATCCTCTCCTTCTCCGGCTATTCCAAGGAGGGTGGGTTTGCGAACGGATTGACAGCGCTGCAGACCACCCTCGACGAGATCTTTTCCGATCCGAAACTGAAGGCGCTCGTTATCGACGTCCGCATCAATTTCGGCGGCGACGATCCGTACGGCCTGGAGATCGCTTCCCGGCTTGCCACGGCCGACTACCTGGCCTACACCAAGGTCGCCCGCGCCGATCCCGGCGATCGCAATAAATGGACTCCGGAAGATCCCAGCATGGTCCATCCCAGCACGCGGCCGGGCTTTCGCGGCCCAGTAGTGGAACTCATCGGGCCCTTGACCATCAGCGCGGGCGAAACCTTCACCCAGGCGTTGATGGGCCACTCGCCACACATCGTGCGCATCGGCGAGAACACCCAGGGCGTTTTTTCCGACGTACTCGGTCGCCAGCTCCCCAACGGCTGGCGATTCGGCCTGCCGAACGAGATATATCGCACCGCCGACGGCACGATCTTCGATCTAGTGGGGATTCCACCCGATATCGAAGTCCCTGTCTTTGCCGATGCCGACGTGGCCACTCGAAAAGATCCGGCGATGGCCAGGGCGCTAGAGATACTCAGCCAGCAAAAGAGCTCTCAATAGAATCGTGCCCGTTGTTCAGAACAGGCGATCACACTCAAAACGATTATTGGCAGCGGTTGAAGGAAGGCAGCAGTCGCGTTATGCTCGCGCGCTTTGGGGAGGAATTATGAAGCATTTGGTTGGTTCGTTCATGGCAGCCGCAATGATCTGGTTCGCATTGGCGATGCCGGTCTCAGCACAGCGCGCGTCGTTCACGGTGGGTACGGCGACGGCAGCAGCCGGACAAAAGGCGGATGGGTACATTCAGGTGCCC